>JGI24143J45723_1000271_pt1 | contig 28082 bp, 28 predicted proteins | sample BarGraIncu00432A_FD_45723 | JGI IMG/M metagenome (IMG submission 45723) | reverse complement strand
GGGTCATAGGAATGTCCTCCTTTCAGAGGTCATCCTACAGCAGAGGTGTGACAGATTAAGTCGCAACTCCCCCTACCTTTGTTTGGGGGATAGTTCCGTTTCTGAATAGAGCCACTCTGTGGAGGGGAGATACAAAAATCACGGACCTTGAGCGGCTGGTCGGACGTAATGCTGTTCTCCTTCAGGCTGCGTAGCACGGCTTTTATCTGGGAACTCGGGGCCGCGATTGGTTGGATATTGCGTCCCAGTTGGAATTCCAGCTCCTTGAGCGCATTCAAGTCGCTGGGGTCGGCCATGGCCAGATAAACCCCCTTATCGTTCACCTCCAAGGGCACCACCTGGTGCAATTCCATCTTTTCCATTGGCAGTAAGGTGAGCGCTCGGAAGGGGATTTCCAATGTGGTTAGGTCTAAGGCCCGAACCCCGTGCATCTCCTGCAGGGCCAGGACTAGCGAGGTGGTAGAAATAAACCCAAGGGCGCTCAGTATTTCACCGATCCTGCCGCCATGTTGTTTCTGCAGCAGCAGCGCCTGGTCCAGTTGCTCAGGGCTGATGACACCAGAGTGGCAGAATTGCTCCCCCAATTTGGGCTGCGCTAAATTACTGGCTATACGATTGGTATTCATGTCCCCTCTCCTCAAGGATTGTGGGCTCCGCCGGCAATAGCCGAGCTGAAGGACCCTCTTCATTACCCATCTTCGGCAAGTAGGATGTATCCCTTGTTATAGACGCGAAGCGGCAGGGAGACGGTAGGGGTCCGCCTTCCGCACCTTGCTGCGTAGCCGGCTGATCAGCGTGCGAATGTCGGCAAAAAAATCGTCCGGTTCACGCCCGGTCGTAGGCTTGGTGTAGCAATTCCAGACGCTTGGTGTCGATGTTCGCGATCGCCAGAAACGAATTCTCAATGGACTGGTCCGAAAATATAAAAATGTTTTCAGTCCTGAACGCTTCCATTTTAGTCTCGAGGTCAATAGCGAGATGCAAGGCTTCTTTTAGGGAAGGGGGATTCTTCTTGGCTCTTCCGATCAGGGACTGAATGTAGAACAGGGTAATTTCGGCTTCCTGCAACTCAACCTGGATTGTCCCGAAATTGTTTTTGCGACAAAGTTTGATAAGAAGCCCGCACAGCCTGCCTTGATTTTCCTCGTTCATGGCTGTATTCAACCAAAATTGAAAACTATGCTTGTCATCTTTGAAGAGCACGGCAAAATAGTGATACAACTCTGCAGAAGTCAGCTTAATCGTCTGACATACCTCAAGAACATCCCTTGTGCCAAATCCAATACAGTATGCCAATTCTCACCCCCTCTGGTGCCAATTGTTTGAACCGGTTTAGATGGCGCCCGGGGCTTTTCTTCCGTTCCGCAGAAGACCGCGTGCCACTGCATCAAGAAAAAGGCGCTGCAAGCGCAATGTTTTAATGCTTCATCCCTGCCGATGCGTCCTTCACTACGGTTAACGGTGTCGCCACCAAAGAGACCAACATAGCGTAGTGCTCCTCGGCATCTGCCAGTTCTCCATCGATGATCCCGGTGATCGTGGGCACTGATTGGTTGCCAATTGGGGCTTGCGGCATCAGCCATGGCTCTAATTCCAAAGGCTATTGAAGCGGATTGCCGCTGTGCCGGTGTAATGTGCAGTATGCCGAGGATCCCGGTGGCCGAGATAATCCTGAATCAGGCGTGAGTCGCACCCTCTGTTTGCCAGATGGAAACCACAGCTATGACGCAGCATGTGCGGTGTCACCTTGAATGGCAGCTTGGCACGCTCGCCGATGGTCTGGACCAGGTATGATATACCCTGACGCGTGAAATTGGTGCCACGATCGGTAATGAACAGCCAGGGAAGCTTGCTCGAACCACGTTTGTCGCGATCAGATAGATAGCGCTTGATCGCTCGCAGTTCCTCGCCGGTCAGTGGTTGCTGCGTAGCCAGGCCGTGCTTGAGGCGATGAACAAAGACCTGGGCGTCGGCAAAGGACAAAGATGAGCGTTGGAATGCGCACAGTTCCGACACCCTCAGACCGTGGCGCTGCATGAAGAGACAGAGCGCAAAATCCCTCGCGCCATAGCGGCCTTGCTTGGCGGCATTGAGGAATTGTTCGAATTCGGCCTCGGTCAGAAAATCTTTTTCTCGGTGTCGAGTGCGGCAAGCTGTGTCATGGGTGTACTCTTTACATTTAGCCCGTTGGGCATGGGTCCACGAGCGGGCCTGGAAAGGCCCCCATAGCGCATCATACCACATCAACTCTTTACAAAATGCGCCTTTTGTAAAGAGTTACGATCTCTTCCAGACGGGGCTAAGCGGCCATTTCAAGGTAGGCCTCTATCGGTAAACGTTTGTCCATGTCGAGATCGAACCGGCCGTAGGGATTGATGTGGGCATAGATCAAGGGCGACAGTGCCCGGTAGTCGACCACCTGCATGCGCTGGCGCCAGGTCGGTTCGGCCAGCACGCGCTGGATCATCAACGTGTTCACGTAGACCAGGCAAAGCTGAAAGAGATGCAGCGAGAGCGCAGAAAGCTCCTGGTCTTCCAGGCGGTTGTTCGATAATTCGCCACCGTCGCCATAGAAGATGAAACCATTGGCGCTGTTCCAGTTCTCCACCACGTTCAGGCCCGCGTGGATCTCGCGCCTGATGGACTCCTCGTGCAAGTAGCGGCAGAGGAACGTCGTCTTGAGTGCCTTGCCCAATTCCGCCAGGGCCTGGTACGTCGGGTGTTGCAGGTTGGCACGCGTGAAACGGCGCAAGATTGCTTCGGCTTGCGCCGTGCCTAGACGCAGGGCGGTGGCATATTCACCATTTCGTCGTATTGTTGGCGAATCAACTCCCAGTTGATCGGGCGGGTCAATATATCCTTCAGGTTGGCATACTCGTCGGTGCAGCCGGCTTCCGGCAAGTACAGCTTTTGCCTCGCGATAGCTTTGAGCCGCGCCATCAGCTCGAAGCCCAGCAAATGCGTAAAGGCAAATCCAACCTCGCTTTGGTCATGACTATCCGTGTAGTTTTTCTGCACATCCATGTCGGTTTCGTGCCTCAGTACGCCTTCGATCATCGCCGCTACCTCCGAAGAGGAGCAGCGCTTCAATTGCGAATAGATGCAAACCGACTTGTCTTCGCAATGCCAATACACGAGGACACCTCGGCCGCCATAGCGTACATGCCATTCAGTGGTCAGGTTCTGGTCGTAAGCGCCGAATTTCTTCGAGTCAGAGGCGCGAGTCGTACTCCCTTCGCCCCAAATCTCCGGCTGGCGGATGGCGAAGGTGGCATCGGCGACTTTTGCAATCGCCTCGCGTAGCGCGCTTTTGCGCACGAAGCGTTGTCTGACGTACAACAGTTCCTTGTACCTGATGTCCTGCTCCCCGGACTGGACTCGTTTCAGCCCCGTGTTGGTGCCCATGCTATATAGACACAACAGCAATCGGCGTTGCAGGGTCGCCCGGTCCAGCACCTTACGCGATGCTGTGCTATGGAACACGTCACTGAAGCCGATGCACAGATCCGCTTCCTTGAATACGTCGATCAGGCTGGTCGAGGACCACCGGTCGAAGATATCATTCTTGAGAAGGGTAAGATTCAGCGGGTCTGGTTGCGGCTCGGACGGGCTCACGCAGATGCGATTCTTGCCGCTGGTCCGGATCTTGACCAGGGGATTTTTGGGCATTCCCTGTTCAAGCATGCTCAGCCCGTCCACCATCGACTTCTTTATAGTGGAGATGAAGATATCCGGCTCGCAGGGTAGGCTGAGTGCTTGGTAGTAGGCTGTCCGTCGAGTATCGAAATCGCTAGGCAGGTCCTCGTCCGGGTTGCGGAAGCGTTCAGCGCCTTCCACCCAGATTTCTTTGCTGCGTAACCCCTCGCGCAGTGCTTGCAGAACACAAATTTCATAGTTGATGCGATTTACACGCTCTTTGCCGTCCTTGTCGGCTTCCATCACGATATCGCGCCATTTTTTGCGGATTACGCCCTCGATTGGAAACTGGTCATCGACGTTGAAATATTGTTGGCCGCTTTCGCGATGGCGCTTCAGCAGATTCAGTGCCACGATAACTGGGCGGTGGGCGTTATTATTGGAACGAAATTCCAGTGCATCCAGGATTTGCGGCAGCATCCGGCGGTAATGGTTGCTGTAGGAAGCGCGCATGACCGTGTGCAGTGTCTGGCGAAAAGCTGGGCCACTGGCCTTGTACTCCTTGACCAGGTCTTTCAGGGTTTGCAAACTCACAACCGGGTAGAGCACGTCTTTGACCACGCCGTCCGGTTGATCGACTGCGACTTCGGCCAGCCGGAATAGGACGTTGGTCTTGCCGTGAACGCGGCGAATATCGTCAAGCAATTCACGCTCGACCTTGGTCTCGGCACGGGTACCAATCTTGTGAATGGTTTGAATCAACAGATCTATCAGGCCGTCGATGATCTCATGCTGCCGCTGCCAGTAGAATGCCGCAACCAGTCCATAGCGGATCACCGGCGGGTGCCGGCGCAAATCCCAAATGGTGACGGCGCCCGCACGCAGCCGGAACTTTTCAAGCCATTTCGGTGGCAATGCTGCAAGTTCCGACGCAGGCAGTCCCAGTGCCCAAATCCGCTTGAGTTTGGCGAGTTCCTGGAAGATGCTGTCCAAACTCGCACGCCCTGGGTCCAATCTCAATTGGGCAAAGCCGACATCTTGCTCGGCAGTACCCGTTTGCGTGACGGTCTCCGCCTCGTCTTCGGAAGCCAATAGGGCATTTATTGACAGTCGCGTATTTGGGGGCAGGTGACCGACAATTCGTTCCAGCAAGGAGTTCTCGAAAGAGTGCATCTTCGAACGCAATAGTCGGTTCAACTGCGGCGGGCTTGGTGGTGCGATCTTCAGCTCGCAAAACCAATCACAAACCCGCTCCAATAGCTGTTCCAGGAATAATCTTGAGGCAGCAAGTCGTCGTTGAGCCAAGCAAGCAGGGTCTGCATTCGTTCGGACGTCATTCGCCGGATGCCAAGAAAGGACAGGATCTCCGCAAGTTGCCGCGTCGCAGTCCGGCCATCCCAGTCATACTGATCAAGGTCGGACTGCGACGCCCCAATTTGTTGGCTCAAGAACCGCACTACATCGATAGGCAAATCCTTGGTTGCGGTGGGGAAACGACCCTGAGACTGAAAGAACTTGAGCATGACCACGAATCCCATTCGGCCATGGTCGGTCCTGCCGGCCACCAAATGCAACTCCTCGGCGTTTAAGGACCAATGTTCACAAAGCTCTTCCTTCTGCCAGTGCCACTTCATGCGTGAGTTCCCTATGCCAATCGTCAGATTAAACAATGTCCCAGGGGAAGGTTGCCGGAAGCCGCTACCTTAGCACGCACTTAATAATATTAAAAGCCAAATGGCGCTTTTTACAGCTTGGTGGCCACTACCCCTTGAAGGAAAGTTCAGGATCGTCTTGACAGAACGGACCTTGCCACTGTTTGGGTACAACGTGACTTGGACTTCCGAGCGTTTGGGATATAAACTCACAAACGGAGGAAAGCATGTGGGCACAACTGCAGTTGACTTGCGGGCATTTCAGCTAGCGTTCGCAGCACCACTTGATACTCGATAACAGTGTTGGGTGCGCCACTGTTTACAAATATAAGTAGCTTAGATAGAGGTGTTATTTACCCCGGAACACGTCAACGGCAAGGGCCGAGACGTTGACGTTGTATTTCACGTTGGCGTAATCGACGATCTACTGGACCAGGGACAAGGGGAGGTTGAAGGTCTTCAACATCAGTATTCTCCTCGCGGGGAAACTTGGGTGCCCGGCCCAAGGGATTAGAGGTTACTCTGCCCTCCAGGGCTATCTTATAGTGCCCGGCAAAAGCATCTGGACTGCATCCCAGGCGCTGGTATTCGACAGTTGGTTCGTTGCCGCGGCGAAATAACCGCCTGGCCTGATGAGATCCGCGATGGAATTCACCCCATTCAGGTGTCCCAAGCATTTCCAGATAAAATTGCAGTAAACGGAACGGCCAACAGTCTCACCGCCGGAGTAAGATTGAGACAGACACTTGATGCGGGGGACGTACTGCTGTTTTTTTAGCTCGAAGCCAAAGTCTTACTGCCAACTGCCGGCAAATTCCCTTTAACAGCCATCCTGCAGATCAATTTTTGTCCTACTGGCTCCCGGTAGAGGAATCGGTGGTTAGTCTTTCCCGATCGCCGCCTGGCGGCGGTGAGTCGCTTCCAGACTGGCAAAGGAATCCCAGCCAAGAATCTGTCTAAGATTTTCGACCCTTCTTCAACAAAGGGAGGGGTTGAGCGTCTGCCACGCCATCATCACTAGGCATAGCGGCCACATCAGCGTCACTAGTTCTCACGGTGCAGGAACGATATTTAATATCTGGTTGCCGGTGGTTCATTAATCCCTCCGGGTCAATTCCCAGCCCCTTCGGGCGTGTCCCATGCTTTGCCTGAAAACAATGTGGCAATATCATATTCTGCCACCATACCCCGCTGCTTGCGGCGGGGTAGTTGATTCTATTCCTGCAAAATATTACTCTGCAAAATAATGTATGCGCTGACTTGCCCACTAGCTCTCCTTCTGCTAACTTCGACCTACAAAGGACAGACGATGAAATCATCAAAGAGGCAGATAGTGAAACTATATGCGTCCGAAGTCGAGGCCGAAGCAAATGAAGGCAGGACCACCGGTACTGACGGCAGCATTTATGACTCCATTGAAGAGGCTGAATATTATTTCCCCGAAGGAGGGGTTTTCGCCTTTGTGGAAGACGAGGGGATAAGAGTGGCATGGAATGCACTTTACGAGAGCTGATGGTCACCGATCCGGCAACTCAACTGGAAGGGCACCAGTATCCCATTCAAGAGGTCTGAAGGTGTTGACTATAGCGGTGCCAGCCTCCTTCTTCCATGCGCCGACATAACGAATTGGTTATAAGCTGAAAACCCATCCATGTTTTTAGGGACGTAACCGCTTAGATTTTGTTTTTTGGATAAGGACTTAAATATCAACACCTAATCGCTTACATTCTTCTGACAGAATCACAATAAAGCTTGCATCATCACCTATGATATTAATTACATTTTTCATTGATTCAATGGATTGAGCCTTTTTCAATTTAGAATTGATAATGGATCTGTAAATATCTTGGTAATAATCCGTATAAATATGACAACATTGCTGATATCCACCATTTTTAGTTCTATTGAGCCAGAACCTGTTACGTTTAGCTATATATAAAACATCATTTTCATACTCATTTAACTCATCTGTATCAATAATATCACTCATCAAAACTTTCATCTCTTCAGATTCCAATACTGATTTTGCATCCATTCCGCAAAGAACTCCATTATGTGAATGCAATTTACTGTCAATGTTTCCACAGATATATAAATTATAATTTGATAGAAAGTAGATTTTAGCCAGTTTGTCTTTCGGTGTATTGATATTTTGGTCTATTTCTGCCTTTAGACCGACAACAATGGATTTGCAGAACTCTGGAAATAACCTTTTTGACATATACCGCTCAGCTTCGTTGATGAGATGTACCGCTTTTGACTTTGGGACTATCCAATCTGGTATTGGATCATTGATTATACGATACAACTCCATTCTGGTCAAAATCACTTCAGAATGATTTTTGCTTGCATTTTTATTGTTAGTTTTTGTAGATTTATTCGTAAGAAATATAACTACAAGTGCGGTAATAATTACAATAAACATAATATACAGTAACCAATGCACATGTCACCTCCAGTTATATATCTTTTTAATATGCAGCATATTTAAAATCTAATATCCACCATGGGCCATAATGACAGTTGAGGTAATCAATGGCATTCCCGCTCCAGTGCTCTTATAAGCTTCCAATATATTGGTTTTATTTTTAAATAGCATAGTTCTGTAAGCCAAAACAGGAATAATTCTGACAGAATTTTCTGTATTGATTCTTATCCAAATGCGATAATTATAGAAATAGGAGTAAAGCTCTTGCTTGTAAGTTTCATTTTTGAAATTGCAGCATAAAATACCGGCGTCTAAATTAATGATAGATTTTCTTAAATCAGATCTCGACTCAAAACATAAATCTTCAAGTGCATCCGCTATCCTTATCAGTGAATCTCTATCAAAATCCCAACTCACAGCTATATTTGCTACGAATTTGTCACCGACTCTTTCCATTCGATCAAATTCAACCTCAGATTTAATGCTATCACTTAATATTTCCATAAAGCTATCTATTTTAGATTTTGATTGAAGAAATGAAATATTATTTATATATCTATTGTCTGCTATTGATTCCTCAGTTTTATTTATATTTGTGTCGTTAGCTTCCGAACATGTGTTGAAACAAAATAAATATAAAAAGATTGTAACAATAATATATATAAGAAAGTTCAAATTTTCCTCCTTGAAATACTGAACAATAATGAAAGATTTGCCAGTCTTTTTTAGATCACATGCGTTGGATTCTGGATTTTGGGCGGGTAGGGAACTCGTCCGTACCTCCCGTTATGACCTACTTAAACACTGCTACACGATCAATAAGCCTTACAGTAACTCACCTGCATAATCTCTTCAATTCCACCGCAATCACAACATTTGATATAACTAAATTCTTACTTCGCAAGCAATTAAGCCCATATCAATCTACAGTCATAAATCGGTCTGTTTGTGAGTGCTCTTTACAGTAAAGGTTCTTTTTTACCCAATAATTAATCCTAACACCACCGCACGTATAACGTATTTACAGTTAGTACCTGTATCTCAGTACTGATTTCTAGTGAAGTCAGCTGCGGTTAAGCTGTTTCTAGTCTACGCCAAGTATAATAATATTGTGTATTGTAACATTGTCAATAATTGTGTACACAATATATTTTTGATTCCAATAGTTCATTATACCCATGCGCTAACAGCTTTAATTAACAGCAGCCTAGCCATTTGTTAATCTCTGGGATAGTTTAGGTAGGTAGAGCGCCACCATAGCGGGGTCATTAATGCCCTGGAGAGAGTTGACCAGGTCTGAGGTATGGAGTCTCCGACGCAGCAATTGCAGTAAGGCGCTCCAGAACCATCCTCACGAGGGCATGTTCCTCAACGATATTGGGCGGCTTGAGATCGGGCACATGTTCGACCGATACCATTTTACAGGATGGCTCTTGCCACAGTTTGGTGACTTTTGCTTTGACGACTCCATCCACCAGGATCTCGGTGCTGTTATCCTGAGGTATCGAACTGATTAGGATGCAAACGGTACCGGCTTGGCAATGTCAGTCGTCATCCGGACCCGCAGCCGGATTCTCGCGCGGCGCGGTGAGAAAAATGAGCCGGTCGCTTGAGAGGGCCTGTTGTACCGCCGCCTGGGAAAAACTGCGCAACGCCGTTAGCTGGACCCGCATCAGCGGGGAAATAACGGCATCCTGCAAGTGCAAGAGCGGCATTTTCCCCGGGAAGGTAAACTCGTTATTTTGCTCCGTCGTCAATCTTGCCACCTTATCCTCCAGCACCTCAGGTCAAACTTCTTGATGAAAAGCATCGGTGAGCCACTATCCTTTCTGATGACCAACGGGACGCGCGGACCCGCCACCTTCCAGTCAGAGCTCGATAAAAACCGTTAGCACATTATAGCAATATTAGTTGCTATTAATATATTTCATCTTACACTAGTTTTGCCGGTCATCGGACCCGCCATTTCTGGCGACTGGACCTGGTCCCTTAGCGCATTCAGACTGCTCGCAATCACAACAGAGGCGACCACAGGGGATTACCTATCAGGAGGCTGCGTGGGAAGCGAAGAATTGCTGGACGAAATCGAAAGGGAACCGAACGCGTTGGAACTTGCCGAGATTGGCGAAGTTGAGCGGAACGAGCCGGACGAACCCGAGGAGGTGATAAAAACGGTTGCGCCTGAGCACTCTGAGGACGCGGTCAAGATCTACCTGCGCGATATTCAGAAGAATAAACTTTTGAGCGCAGCGGAGGAACGGGAGATCGCTGAAAAAATCGATCTTGGGGATCAGGCCGCCCGGGCAGTCATGATCGTCGCCAACCTGCGGCTTGTGGTAAAAATGAGCAAACGCTACTTGAACAAGGGCTTACCATTTCTCGATCTGATTGAGGAAGGAAACATCGGGCTCATCAAGGCGGTAGACCGCTTCAAACTTTCCAAGGAGTGCCGTTTCTCGACCTATGCCTGTTGGTGGATCAGACAGTCCATCGAGCGAGCTTTGACAAATCAGTGCCGCACCATTCGCCTTCCGGTACACGTTTCGGAGCACCTCGGCAGGATGGCCCGCGCAAACCGCGATTTGGTGCGCGAATTAAGCAGGGAGCCGACAGCCCAGGAGACCGCCGGCCGCCTCGGAGTGGAACTCTCGCGGGTAAATGGACTCCTGGTGCTTTTGAAAAAGACCTTCTCCCTCGACCAGCCCATGGGGGAGAACGGCGATTTTTTACTGAGCGACGTCATCGAGGACACCACAAACGTGACATTGGATGAACAATTCGAGAACATTGACAGATATGAACTAGTTTCCAAATGGTTTGGAACCCTCACAAGCGCCGACAGGAATATCCTGACGCTCCGGTTTGGTCTGGACGACAGCACTCCACAGACTCTGGACATGATCGGTAAAAACTTTGGCCTGACCCGGGAACGAATACGTCAGATCGAGACGAAAGCCCTGCAAAAGCTGAGGATACTGATGGCAAGTGAAAACCATTCACTGGAGCATCAGGGGGAGCAGGAGAATTTCGACATCATGCCACCCCAAGGAGACGACACCCCTGCCCCATCTGGCCGCTATTGACGCAATTTTTGCCAGCAGTGGGTGATGGGTGAGCCGGAGGCAAAATGGCGATATATATACAATTGAGTACAGCGAAGCTAAAGCGCTCCATATAGAGGGGAGCGTGACGGCTGTCGACAGGGAGACACTTCGAAATTTCTGTTTTGAAACGCTTAACCACCAAGGCACCCTCGTGGGCAAGATCATCGCTCCAGTGGGAGTATCCGCGCCACGCATACCAAAAGCACAATAATCGCCGTAATCCAAATGAGCACCGTAATCCTCTCTTCCTGCGACCTGGGCTACCGATCATGAGCGACCCTGATAAGGGAAGCATTAACCAGCAAACCAGCAAACCAGCAAACCAGCAAACCAGCGCAACTCCTTCCTCAGGCAACTCATCAATGTCAACTTTTACTTTTTAATAATTTAACACTAACTTTACAAGGGTCAACTTTAGCTGTTCTGTATTTGGAGGACTTCCAGTGCTAACGTCGAGTAGTGAAGCGAGCGCCCTACTCGACTTCGGCTACCCCGTCTTACAGCTTTTTAAAGGGCACCAGCCGTATTTCTCTGCATGCAGACGTCCATCATTGGTTCAGAGTCAAAGGTAAAACATAATGGACTACCCCGCCGCAAGTAGCGGGGTAGCACTGCGATAGTCCACCGATGTAAACGCTGGCGGACCTACAACAATCGCCCCAAGGGGCGGAGAATTTACCCAAAGGGATTAAAGGAAGCGGTGCTTGTCCCCAACGCCCTTCTCTCGCTACTGCGATATCCACGATTCAGCGCGTCGACCGTACTGGGGTCTCCTTATCGCCCCCTCCGAACCGCGAAAAGACTGCACTCATAGCCAAAGATTCCAATGATCAACCTGCCGATTGGATTATAATTTTGCAACACTGAATTTAATATCTATAATTTTATCAAATTCAAAATATATAGGGGGGCACCAAATGGGATCATTAGATTTGTGTAAAATGACAATACTTTGCGTGGAAAATAACCAAGCTATATCTAAACATTTACATGAAATACTATATTATAAATATTTTCAACATAATGTATTGATGTCTGACGACTATTCATCAGCTCTAAATCACATAAAAATAAATTCTCCAGACATTTTCTTAATTAGCCTTGACCTACCAATAGAGGATAGACTTATCATATTAAGTGTTATATGTAATATGAAATTATCTAATAGATGTATTGCAACATCAAATTGTCTTGGAGACAATATAATGGATAATTACGTTGAATCTGGCATTAAACATTTTGTTACTAAGCCAATAGAACCAGAAAATTTGTTTATTAAAATAGATAATTTGATGCAATCAAGGTTCTTCTGTAAATTAAATACAATAAAAATTGCAAACATGGCTAGTTACCATTAAATGGGAAGATAATGTCAATAAACCCCTGTGCATCCAGACTCAGTGAGTACTCGTGGCGGTCGCCACCAATGATTATGCTGGGCAAGTAATTCATATCACCTAGCCCGCCGACGTGCGAACGATGCAGGATTACCTCACGGGCATTCGTGGTGGGCGATCTTACCCATAAGGATTGACCCGACCTGCAAGGTCGGCTCAATCCAATGTTCACAAAGCCCGGTCTGTTGGGATATAAGGGTAATGGTTCGAAAACTGTCTGGTGTGAGACGGCTTGAATGGGCGCCTTCTTCATTTTTTTGTGGGAACTGCGGCGCATCTGAGATGGCGTATCCATCCCCGGGGCCATTGCATGGTGCTCCTACGTGCAGACATTACTCCGAGAGGCGTTTTTATCGGCTTCTGGACACACTTCGGCTGTCCACCTCCTTTTCGTCATGGGCAGGCGATGGACCTCAACATTGGCATGGGGTTTCCGTTTTTTTACTCTCAATCCGTTGAGGGCCTCGGGTCCAACCGTCTCCCTGGCGGGAGCGCGCACAGATACTTAACCGGATTGCCACACTTGCCGCAGGCGAACCCCGCTTTAGGAATTGTGCCTGGACGCCCATTGGGCTGCTTGAAGACGGTTCCTGACATCAATTTTCTTGAAAATATGGTAGATGTGAGTCTTGACGGTATGGGGACTCAAAAGGTATATTTCGGCAATCTTAGAGTTAGTAAACCCCTTCGTAATACCATTCAGTATATCTGCTTCCCTCGAGGTGAGTGTGCCTCCAACCTCTGCCACTCCTGAAGTGAACTGTTTATCCGAGATCAGCAGTTCGCTTATTATTTGCCGCGATACCCACAGCTCCAGGTTGAATACAGCGTCTATCATTCTAAGAAGTGTATCGATTCCATCCATCTCATAGATGAATCCTCGCACACCAAGTTTTAGCATTGTACGCTCCATACCGGAGATATGTGGCAGGTTGGACAAAACGAGAAAATCGTTTTGCAAGGCCTCCTTCGCGGAAAACGCACCAAATCTTCCGAGTATGTTCTCGACATTGGTAGTGTCGTACAACAAAAGCCGTTGAGTCGCCTTGGCGTCGGAAGTTGGCACGTCATCGAGAGAAGCTACAATCTCGCAACTCGCCTTCGTACCTTGCGTAATAACGTACGCCAGCAGTTCGTTGTGTAATCTATTTGTCCCGATCAGATAAACGTGCCGACCTGGCCAATTGGTTATGCCCCCCATGTTCCCACCCTTTTGACCTGTTGCAATGTTAGTTACTTATCTGAGATGTAGTTAGTTGGGAAATTGCCACTTTGTGGCAAAAACGCAAAGTTTTGTTGCACGCTTGCCTGATGAGGGTCAGCTCGCCTTGTCGTCGAGACTGACCCTCAGGGTGAGGATATCAGATGTTCCCGTGAATCCCCTTGGTCCTTTTTCAGAATTTTGGGGTGATGATATATGCTTTACTGAACACATCAGGCACTGACGAGTCCTTGGCGACCTGTAGATAGTACGTGCTACCCGGGATGGTGTCGGCGCTTAAAACAATCGGAACAACAGTATCGGACCCTTTGACCACAGCAGAGGCCAACGCGGTCACCCCGTCTTGCGCAAACATTGACACACGCAGGGACTGATTGAATGTTATGGCTCCATCGCTGACAATGCTGAAGCTGGCGGATTGCCCCGTTGCAGTGAAGCGATACCAATCGATATCCTCATTACTGGACAGTTGACCAGTCCATGGAATCTGTCCGGCGAGCATCGTAGTTGCCGTGCTCATGGAATCATTAGGCTCCATCTCATAAGGTTCGCTGGAGTATTCGGGTGTTACGTAATAAGGCTTACTAAATGTTTTTGCTGACGCTGGGTCTTTAGAGACACTGATTAGGTAGGTTTTCCCTGCAACGGTACTGATCCCTAGTTTTACCGGAAACAATACGTCTGCGCCACTGAGCGTTGTGGCGGCCATTAGCACGCCCTCGCTGGTCAGGATGGAAACACTCACCGTTTCGCCGAATGTTGCAGTCCCTGCCGACACCATATTGAGCCGGACCGTACCGCCAAGAGAGACAAATGAGTAGTAATCGATGTCGAGACTACTGGACAATTGACCCGCGAATTTCCCGTTGGCGATTGATATTGCAGTGGCTGTCGCAATAGAGTTGTTGGGCTCCGATTCGCTCGGGATCAAGCCATAAGTCGGAGTGACCAGGTAGCTTTTGGTCAAAATTTTCGACTGAGATGGGTCTTTATCAACCCTGAGAAAATAAATCCCCCCAGCCGTGGTGCTTATCCCGAGGCTCACTGGAAGGACTGTGTCGGACCCCCGCAGTAACGCAGATGCAAGTATTGTAGTGCCGTCCGTCGCAAGGATCGAGATGCGGGCGCTTTCATCATACGACAGTGCAATTTCGGAGAGGACAGCAAAGTCGACCCAGCCACCGTCAGAGGTAAAGGTGTAGTAATCGACATCCGAGGCGTCTGCCAATTGCCCCTTGAACGTGCCACCCCCGATGACGATTTTCATGGCACTTGGCGGGGAGTCATTGGGTTCTGTTTCTATGGGCGGATTGGAGAGAGTAAGCGGCTGCATGCTTATGACGCCGACATCGGTAGTTTGCCCCGCCAGGATCGTGATACCGCTCAATGAGCCTTGATAGGTGACCACTCCGAGGGCATTCAACCCCTGTGCCGTCAAGATACGGCCGTTACCGGAAGGGATGCCGTCAATCAACCCGTTGCCGTCTGCCGCAGAGAAGTCCTGCTGCAAGCCTGGCATTCCGGCACCGGTCACCAGAATCCGGATCACGGCAACTCCTGCGGCAGCTTTGGTAGCCACCTTGCCCGTCACCGGTCGATTGGTGGCGTTCCACGCCAGCTTTGCGCTAAGCGATCCGGTGGCCCCAGGCATCGCGGCGGTAGAACCGTTTGAGCCACATCCTGCGCCGAGTAATAGTAGTACCGCTACGGGCAACAGGTTGCGTAGCATATGGAGATAGTTCGATTTCATTTCCGCGACCTCCTTACCAAGATATGGAAACTGAGCCCTTGTCTGCAATGGATGTAATGATTACTGTGGCAGCAGAGCTGTCTACGGTGCCATCATTGACGATCAGGGTGAATACATAGGACCCGACTGCATTTGCGACGAAGTTTGGGTTCCCTACCGAAGTACTGGTCAGTGAAACAGTGCTGCCGGCAGGCTGGGTCGACACCCGCCAGCGATAGGTCAGAGTATCACCATCAGCATCACTACTACCGCTGCCATCAAGCGTGACACTGGCTCCGACCACCACCTTCTGATCTGGCCCGGCATCGGCTACCGGCACGGCATTGGTGATAGAGGCCGTTATGATAACAGTGGCGGGAGCGCTGTCCACAAGTCCGTCGTTTACGACCAAACTAAGCACGTAGGTCCCCGCTAGGTCCGCCTTGAAGCTTGCGTTAACTGTGGCAGGAGCCGCCACGGTGGCCGCACTGCCGGCGGGCAGCGAACTGAAGGACCAGCGATAGGTCAGCATGTTGCCGTTGGCGTCGCTGCTTCGGCTGCCGTCAAGAGTAACCGTACTGCCAACCAGGACGTTTTGAGTAACACCTGCATCGGCGACCGGCGGGGCGTTTGTCAGGTATGCCGTTACCGTGACGCCCGTAGCGGCACTGGTCGCGGTACCGTCATTAACCGTCAAGGCAAGCGCATAAGCCCCTGCCACGTCAGGCGTGAACGTTGGAGTTACTTGCGTCGGATTAGAGAGTATAGCTGTGCTGCCGTTAGGTTTCGAGGCGATAGTCCAGGCATATGTGAGCAGATCGCCGTCCGCGTCGCTGCTGCCGCTGCCGTTGAGGGTCACCTGCGTGCCCACCAGGACATTTTGGGCCGCACCCGCGTTGGCGACCGGCACCGCATTAGTCGCGGCGTTGCTGGCCGTAATCTCCACGGTGTCAACCGCGCTGGCTGACGTCTGATCATATACGGTCAGCTTTACGACGTACTGTCCTGGCAGGTCGGGGATTAAGGTCGGGTTGGTTGCAGTGTTTTTTTGCAATGCGGCCCCGCTTCCCGCTGGCCGTGAAGACAGACTCCACTGATAGGTAATCAGATTACCGGCGGCGCAGGTGCTTTTCGACCCATCAAGCGTGGTAAGTGTTCCAACGATGACATTTTGCGCGTGTCCAGCCACCGCCACCGGCTTTGTGCTAGTGGTGGCTCCACCCACACCTCCTCCTCCGCTCGCGCCTCCGCCTCCGCAACCTGCCAAGCAGGAAACCGTGGCGAACCATATCCACAGCGTTAGATATCTGCTGATTTTCATGACTGCCCCTCCTTGTGAAGTGTGATAATGTCCGTCTTAGCCACGGTAAAGCGCTGACGAGTGGGGGAGAAAACGGCACGTAGGGCGCCGGCCTGGCATGGAGTGTAATCGCATCTCAATGACGGGGCGAAAAGGACCGCGATGGTCGTATGCCGGTATAAGTAAGATTTGGCGATGTTATGTGTCTTACGATAGTCGCGGGTGCACCCAGGTAGATTCCACTAACAACTACGTGCCCATTACCTGAGCGTGCGTATCATCTCCTGGCGCAACAATGACGTCAGGTTCATATCACGGAATAGTCCGGTGTTGGTGACTGCTGCGTTAACGGTGGTGACATCGCTTACCACCTGCCTGTTAAGGGTATTCTGAATCACGGTGAAGCCACCAGGCAGCATGCCGGTTAGGTTTTTAGCCGGGACAAAGACGTTGCTACCCGACGGTCCGATTTGAACCAGCCTGACGGGGTTGTCCCCCGGTGACGTGGTCAGAGCGGACTGGGGTTGGCCGTTGCTGCCCGCCAAGTCGACAGAGAATTTATTAACCGTATCCAGAACTCCGTTGACATAAATGGCCCGATCGATGCCAAAGGAGACCAGGAGTCCGTCTGCGGTTGCGAACCCGCCGCGTATTGCGGATAGCTCGCTCTCGGTGGCGGCTGTGCTGCCGAACAAAGCGTCCGCAGATGCCCAGGCAGGGCGTGACACGGGAGTTGCCAGGGCTGTCGCCAATGCAAAAAACGAGATTGTTGTGATGGTCCATTTCATGATGGTTTCTCCTCAGAAGCTTCGTGCTACTGGCAGGAACAGTGTCGGATTCATCAACTGCCCGTTCATTAAGGGCATCGTGAGCGCTATTCCTGCCTTGGAGGGCCAGTCGACGGCCTGATTGAAATGCCGGGCTGCCACCTCCTTTTTATTGCGTACTAAAAAGACGAGGCCGTTCCAGGATGGTTCAAACTCACGGCGAGCCACGACTCTACTGCCGAGGGCGGGATCTCCCAGTAGCACCTCTTTTCCCGTTACCCCTTTTATCACGATAAAGTGCTTGAATCCCTTGTTATTGACCAGCACTATCGCGGGAACAGCCAGTTGCAACAACTTGTCGAGAGATATGCGAAAACCATCCGCCATGTAGCCGCGCCGCTCCAGGAATTCCTTCATGTCGAGGAGAGAGAAGCCTTCCCTGCGGATTTTATCCTTATTTCCCTTTTCGTACATGACCCGGAAGACATCTGCTTCAGTGACCTTGTCGTCATAGTGGTACGTCAACAATGTAGCCAGCGCGGCGGATCCGCAGCTGAAGTCGTATTGTTGCTGTATGGTGCCGCTAAATCGCCGTTCCTTCAGACTGACCACTGGCACATTCAGCGTGCCAAGTGAGGCACCTGGCACTTGGACGACTCCAGCCCAGGTCGTGCTAGCGCACGACGCAACCGAGCAGATAGCAAGCAGCATCAGGCTCCAGAAAAACTCCGCCTTGTGCCCCTGGCTGCGGGTACCGGCGGAGGAGGGCTTCAATGGAGAGCATTTCATGCCGGTCACCTGACACTTAGGTTCAAGATGAAGGAACTTTGGATGACATTCTGGTTTCCCGTGTTTTGGATGATGGTGGCAACGCCACTGGTTGTGCCGAACGCATTGTCGCTGACGTTATTCATTCCTGTAGATTGAGAATTCAGCTGGTTGCCGCTGACTGCTGCAGTGGATTCTGTACTGTTCAAAACGTTGTTCATCTCGTCGATTTGCACGCCCTGGCGACCGGTCTGGCAGCCCATGGCGTCAACAGACAACGCCGGGCCAAGCTCTGAACTATCGATTGTGTTGCCGGGCGCAAATGCCACCCTAGACGTTTCAGCTCGCGCATCCTGCGCAAGCAAGGTGCATCCCATAACCATAACTGCGAGTAGCGCTTTCATTGTTCTCACCCCTTTGCCTGTCGTCGCGATCGAGGTCAACCCTGAGCTCTCCTCGGAAAAGCAGGCGACGCTGGATGTGCCCTATGCTCTGAACCGCCAAAGGGCGGCGCCCCCGGATGACTTTTTGGGAGACGCCGCCTGGCTGGCGTAACACGATCCGGACTACCTCAGCGGGTTAAGGCTCATATTGGATTGGACGTTGACTGACTGCTGCAGCATGGAGTTCACGCCGGTGTTTTGCGATACGGCAGTGATACCGGAAGCGGACTGGAAGGCGGCGCCCGAGATGTCAATGTTGCCCGTATTTATTGAGCTTCGTGGGCTGAGGGTGATCGAGTTGGAAGTCACTTCACCCGACAGAACCGTGCTGGCTACCGCTACGGCGATATCACCAATCGCCAGGTTGATCGAGCGGTTTACCTGCGAGTTGTCGACGTTGAAAGACCCCTCATTATCTGAGTTGGTTGCCGTTTTGGTGTCGGTTTTGTTGCTGGTGTTGTAGGAGTCCTTGTTCTCGGTGGAGGTATCGGTCCTGGTGTCGGTCTTGTTGCTGGTGTTAAAGGACCCCTTGTTGGTGGTGGAATTGTCGGTCTCGGTGCTTGTCTTGGTGGTGTTTTTGCTGAGTGTGTTACCGGAAGCTATCGTGTTGCCGGAGGCGACCGCATTACCGGAGTCGTCGGTGGAGGTAGAGGTACGGGTCGATGTGTTGCCGGAGTCCTTGGTATTGACGGAATTGTCCGTTGGGGTAATGGTAACGCTCTTGGTGGTCGTGTTGCCAGAGTCCTTGTTGCTAACGGAATTGTCCGTCGGGGTGATGGTAACGCTCTTGGTGGTGGTGTTACCGGATTCCTTGTTGCTGGTGGAATTGTCCGTCGGGGTGATGGCGACGTTTTTGGTAACAGTGTTGCCGGAAGCAACCGTGTTGTCAGAAGCTACCGTGTTGTCGTTGGCTGTTACATCTGTGTCGGCTGCCAGAGCCATGGTGCCGGAAACTGCCACGAGTGCTGCTGCCAATACGACGATCATTTTTGCTTTCATTGGTGATCTCCTTTTTCGGGTTGACTACGTTAACGGTTAACCTGCCAGAACCTGCTTTGATGTGCCCCGTCTACCTTGTCTTTCTGTTGGACTACCTCCCCTGCACGAGAATCGTACTGCTTATCTGCCCACCTCCCGACTCGAATTGAATACTGGGTCTGCGCTTACCTTCATCCCACAGCACTATTGCAAAATGCTGCTGGGTCGCAAGACCGGGCAGGTTAAGAAGTGCCGTGCCACCGCTGATGCGGCCCAAGTCCTCGATGTCGACGGGTGCCTCGTTAAGTTGGTATGGTAGTTGCCCGCCTGCCTGGGTTTCGCCACTATCTGCGGACCCCTTGGCGGAAATGGGTTCCGCGACAACGGCAGCAATGGTGCCTCCATTAGGGATTGCGAAGGCCGGACCAGCAGTGAGTGCCGTCATGAAAATGCAAGAAAGAAGTTGCCGCCAGTTTGTCATATCAGCCTCCCTGGAGATGCTATGGCTTTGCCTGCTATTAGTTACCTAGCAAATCAGATGCCAACATTACTTTTACCTAATAATGACAAGTTACAGTTATCGCCTGGGCCTAGTGTAAAGCTCGGCAAGCGCTGTCTGCTTTACAGTTTTATAAAAACAACTAAATATCAGCTGGTTAAGGTGTAAAGTGCCGTGTAATGCAGGATGTAAAAGTGTAAAGGTCAAAAGAGGCGCGGCGTGAGACCGATGGGCCCGACAGAGGAAAAAGGGTTTTTGCACCGAAGAATTCCTTGCTCAAAATACCGTACGGTCCACGAGCTATCGATTCAGAGAGCCCGAAGTTTTTTTTCGCGCACTAGCCTCAACAGCTGTGCAGGCTCGAGCAAAGGAGGATTGCGAGAGTACCGCGAGAACACACGTGGACCTCAGACAGGGCAAAGCGTCGGGTGGGGGCAGCCGATGCCGCAGTGGAACTGGCGTTGCGGAGGGGGTGAGTGTTTCAGCGCCTTAGTTGCCGGGCAGAGAATTGGGCGCGGCGATGGAGCGCTCAGGATCTGTCACATTGATATGGTAACGTTTGATCAGAGAATACAGCGTTGGTCGGCTTACCTGCAGCGCTTTTGCTGCATGGGATATTATGAAGTGGTTTTCCTGCAGGGCGATGCACACTTGCTGACGCTGGTCGTCGGGCGCCGACACCTGTGTGGCCGCCGGTAGTGGGTGATCTTTCAGTTCCATATCGGCAGGTTCTATATACTCGCCCTTTGCCATGATCAGACCGCGGCGCACCTTGTTGACCAACTCTCTCACATTCCCCGGCCATTCGTGACCTTGTATGGCGCGCAAGGCAGCATCGCTGAAGCCCGCCAGGCATGATTGTTCTATTCTGGAAAATTTTCGGAAAAAATACTTCGCCAGAATGATTTTATCATTCCCCCTTTCGCGTAGAGGGGGGAGAGTTATGGTGAAGCTGTTAAGCCGGAAGAACAGATCGTTCCTGAAGCGACCTTCATCCACCATGGCAACCAGATCGCAATTAGTGGCAGCGATGATGCGGATATCCACCTTTCGGGAAGACTTGCCACCGACCCGCTCTATTTTGTGGTCCTCAAGGAAACGCAGAAGTTTCGCTTGCAGACCATGCGACAGGTCTCCAATTTCGTCAAGGAAGATGGTGCCACTATCGGCTAGCTCGAAACGACCTTTTTTTGTCAGGCCGGCACCAGTAAAGGCACCCTTTTCGTAACCGAACAATTCGGCCTCCAAGAGTCCGTCTGGAATGGCAGCGCAGTTTACCACGATGAACGGTTTATCCTTACGCAGGCTTTTTTCGTGAATAGCCTGGGCTGTTAGCTCCTTGCCTGTGCCACTCTCTCCGAGAATCAGGATGTTCATGTCAGTGCCCGCAGCCCGGCGTATCATAGAGAACACCGCCAGGATATTTGGCGTCGTTCCGACGAATTCTTCTTCACCAGTTTCTTGCCGCAGATCCAGCAATTCGGTGTCCATCAAGGAGATAAGGCGGCGCACAAAGTTCGCTTCGAGTCCTTTGATCCGTGTCTGGGCCCGGCTGGTGAATGTCGCCAGCAGATGCCTATCCAGGTAACCATCATCCTTAAACCGCAGGTATTGACCGCAAAAGGTGCAGCTATCGTCGGGGCGCGCCAGTTCGCGACCGCAATATGGGCAGAGGTCTTCTCTGACCGGCTGTTGCCGCAGATAGCTCCACAAGGCGTTCATGGACTCTTTTTCTGGGTAATAAAAAACTACGACTGAAAGGGGGGGGGTTGCCTTCAATATTATACCTTGAATTTTCACCCGGCCCTGCATTGGTAGCTCCATATCGAAGGAAATTTGGGTTTTAGGCAGGATGGTCCTGCCGACAAAGACCCCAGCACCGATGCTCAATTCCTTAAAATACACCTCGCAACGATCGTTTGCAGAGGCGTTTATATTAGTCATTGTCGCAGTAATGCTGGTTTTGATACGGACATCTAGTCTTGACATCGTGAGCACTCCACGCAGAAGGAGAATAATCTTCGGAGATTCGCTTAATAGCTGAAGGGCACCCTTAACGCAAGCTGGATCCCCGGTGCCGCATCGGTGACACCGATGCCCAGCGAAACGCTGTAACTTACCTTGTCGCTACGCTTGTGGGAGACGCCCAAGAGCACCGACCCTACTTGGGTGATCATGGTACCTGCCAGCAGGGTGCCGTCTCTCTTTACGCGTCCCACGACACTTTGGTCGTATCCGATGCTAAGAGAAGTCTTTTCGTTCAAGGCGAAACCCATGCCGAAGTTGATGTCGACAATATCGCCGGGGTCGATCTTCCCGACGCCGGGAATGTTGCGAGGCAGATTATACATATAGCTCAGGCTCCCGAAGAAGACCGCCGGATCAGAGGGGACGATAATGGTGAAGCCTGGTTGGATGCCCCAGAAACCTGAACCGGTCGGCAATTCGGTCGCCAGACCGGTCCCCGAGTCAATCGGAACCTCGAAAGGATTCTTGCCGGTCGCTGATTTAGCCCTAACTCCAGCTATGTAATACGCTCCCCCCGTTGAGCTATTGAGCTGGTAGCGTGCACCGAACTCGATATCACCAATTCCATTGCCATCCGCTGAAAAGACACTCGTGACGTTGGAGTTTTGCCCATTGGCCTGCTGGCTGGACGACGAGTCGCTGCGGTATACGTAAGGGACCTTCACCTCAGCCTCAAACCGTGAAGTCAAACCATAACGCAGCGCCAGGGTGCCAACCACCGTGTTACTCTCCACAGCTCGTATGTCGATTAGTCCGACCGTAATGGAGGGGATAATGGTGTAACCAACCAGCGCCACCCGGTTCGAGGAGGAATGGGAATATTGGAGAGACGGCTCGACCACCAACATACCTTTGGGGGTCAACGCTCCGCCCTTCTCAAAAATCACCGTGCTGTCGATGAGGTTGGAATCACCTTCCGCCGGCTTCTCCCCGACCGGAGCGGACGGAAGCCCCTCTGAATGACCGGGCTGATCATTCTTGCCAGTACCAGACGCGGGCTCCTTGGTGCTATTTTCACTACCACCCGAGGCGCTGTCCGCCGCACCGGCGAGTGTAAGGGTACCTAGTAGCAACGAAATCGTCAGAGCCGCAATAAATGATTTCATGTGAGTTTGTCCGTTGGCTGGTAACGTGATTATCAAGCCGGGTGATTGAACGCGTTTCTGTCGCCGGCACAAAATAGTCGCAATGCTGAGTGCTAGGGGAGTATCACCGTGACGGTCAGTTCATTGCCGTCCGCACCTACTACCTTGATTCCGTCGATAGAGAAGTCTTTCGACGTGTACGCTGAGCCTGGAGGAACATCGCAGACCACCGTCAAGAACTCACCCAGGCCGGAGGGGGACGCCTGCGGCACTGAAACTTTCAGAGACGGCGGTGCCAATGCAGTGCCGGGGGTGAAACGAGCCATCGTATAGGTGGCAGAATTGAATGCACCGGAAGCAAATACAGCGCGGCCGTCCGCTTGATGGAGCGAGAAATCGCTGACCCGGACAGTTGCCAAAACCGGCAGCACCAGGGTTACTGTTATGCCGTAAATAGATGCGCCTGGCGCCAAGGTCCCGCTTGTTGCCAGCTTTATGGATAGCGTGCCGCCTCCGGCATTGACAAGGTTTGTTGCGCTGACGTCCCTTACCCCTGTATGGTTTTGGTCCGATTGCAGGTACGTCGTTAACGCTGATGCAAACCGGCCGCTGGTTGCCGGACTCAGGGTAGTACCCAAGGCAAGGTCGCTTGTTAAGGCATCCATTAACGCGCTTAGCGAACCTCCGTAATCGTCATGCGCCATCTGTGAAATTGCCGCTAACGCGAGAGTGTAATCTTTTTGCTCCTGGCTGATCCCCACATAGGAAAAGTCCTCCAGGGTAGGTGCCAGTGGTTGCGTGGCGAGAATGTCCACCTTGAAGAGATCCGAGACTAGTTTGTTTGCGGCCGTTATGCTGCCTCCGACAAGTAGAGGCGCGGTTTTACGCACGGCGAGCTCCGTGAGCGGGGTGATTGCGATGGTCATGGCGCTGGATAGCGTATCAACCGCGGCTCTCAGGGGAGAGTCCGCCGCTATAGTCGCATCTGCTCCGGTTGCTTCATCAAGATAAGAGCCGGTAGCCGATAAAAGGGTTGGGCCCGTTATGTTGACACTGGAGCTGTAGCGGCCAAAGGCGTCGGTGCCTGTTTTCTTCAAAAGCGGACCGACGCTGCCGTTACTGTTGAGCGCATAAAACGCGACTGTACCTCCTCGAAGGGGGCCTTTGGACGCCACCCCGGCTACCCGCTTCAGAAGTGCGTTGGCCGCGGGGCTCGAACTGCTTGTGTTGTCGCTACCCTCAAATCCGCCCGTACCGCACCCCCATAAGGAGGCAAGCATAAGCATCAGGAGCAGGCCCACTGTCATTGGTGTCCGGCATCTCATACGTCACCGCCTTTAAAGTTGAGCGTTTGTCTCACAGGATGAGTGAACCGACAATGATGCGCAGGATCAGGACGACATCACTTATGTCGATCTTCCAGTCCGGATCGGGCTGACCTGCGCTGTTGAGGGGGCCCACGTCCCCTTTAACCAGATAGCTGTCCAACTGGGGCAGCATGCCGACCGATACTTGGAGGGCGAGCAGGGCATCGGCGATAGTAACCTGACCGTCACCATTGAGATCACCGGTCAGCGTGTCGTAAATGACCCGACGCGTGAGAATGGATTGGTTGCCAGCCTCGTCCAAAGCCGCAATAGATATTTGGTGCACCCCCTTTAGGGCGAGCGGGATGGTTTGCGAAAACACGCCATTCAAGACCTGCGGCGTATACACCGCCGGGCCATCTGTTATGGTAACGGTTACGCCGGTCAGCACATCGGAAGCCATGCCACTGATCACTACACTGTTTTGCAGGGCTCGGAAGTCGCCTGCGGGGGTGGTCACATCAAGGAGCGGTTTTTGGTTATCATATATTACTGTAAGACTTTTGGTTGACTGCAGTCCGGCATTACTGGTGACGTTCACATCGATGGTACTGAGACCCGGCGCCAACCCTTCCAGCTTCAGTGTGAAAATATTCCCCAAAACTGGTACAGAGTTAAAGTCCTGTTGCAAGCCGCCCCCAGTGACATGGATACTTACAGTGCACTCTTTATCGACCGTCCCGGTCACCGTGACGCTCGGCTGGTTAGTTTTGTAATTCGAGCCAGGAGAGGTGATGTTGACCGTAGGCGCAGCCGGGTCCAAAAACACGGTGCGCACATCGAAACTTGCGTTTGTGGCAAAATCAGTGGCGACGATAGATATGATGTTGGCACCGAGGGTTAGCGGGACCGTATGGCTGAACATGCCATTGGAGTCAAGCGGCACATCCACTCCGTTTACCGTGAAGCGCTGCACTCCGGAAACCTGGTCGCTGACAAGACCGCTGACGGTAATACTGGTTTCCTTCGTATAGGAATTGTTCGGGAGGGTTGAGATCTCCATCACTGGCTTTGTTGTATCCCAGGTAAGGGTCATCTCCTGGTATGAACTGTTACCGGCCGCATCAGTCGCTGTAAGCCGCAGCAGGTATTTCCCATCGACACTGGCTGTTATGGTGGTGGCTGGTGCGCCTGGTGTCGCGAAGTGGACGACACCGGGACCGCCAGACTGCTGGCTCCACTGATAGCTGAGCGCTGTGGCGTCGATTGCGGTCCCCACCTGCAGGAAAGCTGCGTTAGCGTTTTTATCGCCGCCAGCAACCACCAAGGGCGGGGTCGTGTCCCAGACGAGCGTCATCTCGGCATAAGAGCTATTACCTGCTGCATCCGTCACCGTCAGCCGTAACAGATAGCTACCGTCGCCCCGGGCTGAAAGGGTTGTGGTAGAGGCAGTCGGTGCGCCGAAACTTACCGCTCCCGGTGCTCCTGATTGCTGGGTCCACCGGAAGCTGAGCGCTGTCGCGTCGCTGGCTGTTGCCGTCTGGGTCACGGCGATACCGGTTATTTTGTCGCCACCTGCGTAAACCGACGGTGCAGTGCTGTCCCATACAAGCGTCATCTCGTTATAGGCTACGTTGCCGACCGCATCTGTCGCTGTCAAGCGGAGCAGATAGCTGCCATCGACATTGCATGCCAGCATTGTCACCGGAGCGTTCGGCGAGCCAAAACTCACGGCACCCGGCACCCCCGTCTGCTGGGACCATTGATAGCTGAGCTTCGTAGCGTCGTTCACGGTCGCCGTCTGGATGAAGGCCGCATTGTGTATCTGATTGGGTCCCACGTTAACAACCGGCGGAGTAGTGTCAATCGTCCAACTGTAGCTGGCTTCCGGCCCGTGGTTACCCGCGAGATCCGTTGCCTGCACGGTAAAGGTGTGTCTACCGTCAGGCAGCAGGCTTAAATCATAACTACAGGGAGAGCTGCAGGGGGAATAGGATCCACTATCGATTCGGCACTCGAGGGCTCCCTGCTCACTGGCGAGAAATAAAAAGCTACCGAGCGTGCTGTTGGTCGGATCCGCCGGCGTGCTCTCGAACGTGACTATCGGTGCCTGGGTGTCGATTACAATCGTGACGGTATCCCCGATACCCTTGCCGGTGGCTATCGACGGTGTCGTATCCTGGTTTCCGGCAGCATCCGAGAGGATGCCGGAAACAGCTGTTACCTCTAACCTGGGCGTATTCTGGCCTTCTGCTACGAGATAAGTCGTACTCCACTTGGTTACTCCGTTAAGGGGACCACTAGTTAGTGTTACTTGAGAACTGAGCAATACCGAGATGCCTGTCGTGAAGACTGGTTCGCTGAAGTTGAGAGTTATATCTAGCTCCCTCCCGCTACCGTAGTGGCCGGCGGGCGATGCTGAGGTTGCCGAGACTATGACGGGAGGGGTGCTATCATAGGAAATATTGCGTATGGTGCTGGAGGCATTTCCTGCGGCATCGGTCGCAGTTACGATAATCGGGTAGCTCTTGTTGGCGATGAACGTGACTGTTTGTTCAAACAAGCCATTGCTGATACTCAGCGGTTGGGTGACTCCGCCAATTGTTAGTGCAACGCTGACAGCACTTTGAGCGTCCGCTAGGGACCCCTTCACTAGGTAGCTTGGGTTATTGGTCACGAGGTCCTGGGGAGGATCCAGAATCTGCAGGGTGGGACTGATCGTGTCGAGAGTGACCGTGCGTTTGGCAGTCGTCCTGTTGGTAGCCTGGTCTGTCGCGCTGACCGCAATGGTGTTGACGCCATCCTTGAGCAGCGCATCCACTGAGAAGGACATGCCTGTCATGATGGCTGCATTCCAAGGACCGCCGTTGACCGACGCCTCGACTTGGAAGCCCTCATTTGCGGTTCCTGTCACGGAGATCGGTGACAGGGAGGTTACCATGTTGTCCGCCGGGGCATTAATTATGAGCTGCGGCGCGGTCTGATCGAGCGTCACCGTTCGCTCGTCTTGAGCGAAATTGCCAGCCGCGTCGGTTGCAACGGTTATTATGTCATTGCTTCCTTCGGACAGCGTCAGTGGGTAGGTAAAAGTGCCATCTACCAGCTCAACACTAGCTCCGTTAACAGTTAGGGTCACGACGTCTACTCCTGCGCCTTTGCTTGCCGTGCCGGAGATATTCAGGGTCCTGTTGTTGGTGACCGAGCCGTTTGGAAGAGTCGAAACAACCAGTGCGGGTGCTTGCGTATCAACGATAATGACCACTGTTACGCTCAATGGATCACCGAGATCCGCGCTTGCAGTAACGGTATTGGAACCCTCGCTCAGACCGGTAATCGATGCACTCCAACTGTCCGAGGTCGGGTACCAGACCTCAGTAGTTGCGGCAGGGTCACAATGTACGGAAACTGTTGCACCTGGGGATACACTACCTGACACAATCTGGCTGTTTTTATTAGTTGGAGTCATTACCGGGTTGAGAATGATTGCGAATGCAGGAGCCACAAACAGTACTAGTGCGGTTGACACCGCGGTGCACAAACAGGAGGTCCTTACGATCCACGCCAGCATGATACATCCCTCCTTTTATCGGCGATGACAATGCAAGATGACATTTACCTCTTATGTTTCACCACCTGCAATAGTAAGACATCCCCCGGCACAGCCGGGGGCTTTCAAAATCGTTAACCGCTCAAAGCGGGTTTGCAAACCATTACCACCTCAAAGGTGGATCCGGTCAGA
>JGI24143J45723_1000270_pt1 | contig 28107 bp, 20 predicted proteins | sample BarGraIncu00432A_FD_45723 | JGI IMG/M metagenome (IMG submission 45723) | reverse complement strand
GGGGAGTATATACAGCAAGTGGCCAAAGACCAAGAGGCGGGTGGCGCCAGTTATTTAGATGTAAACTGTGGCAATATGGTGGGGCAGGAACATGAAATCATGAAATGGCTAGTTGAAACAATTCAGCAGGTAACGGAGATGCCGTTGTGCATTGACAGCCCTGATGAGGATATCCTTAGACTGGGGCTTAGTTTACTAAAACCTGGCTACACACCGATGATTAATTCTCTTAGCGCTGAAGAAAAACGCTATAATGCTGTCATGCCCTTAGTCAAGGAATTTAAGGCTAAAATCGTGGCACTCTGTATTGATGATGCAGGTATGCCTGCTACGGCGGAAGATCGGCTACGCATTGCTTCTACGTTGATTAACAAAATGGAAAAAGAAGGCGTCGTTCAAGATAATATTTATCTTGACCCACTCATCAAGCCCCTGAGTACGAATGAGAATCATGGTAAAGAAGTTCTCAACGCTATTCGGCTGATTAAACAACAATTTCCAGCAGTGCACTTTACATGCGGGTTGAGTAACATTTCCTATGGACTTCCTAACAGGGCAGTGCTCAATCGTTTATTTGTGGTTCAAACCATGACTATGGGGATGGATGGATACATTTTAAACCCTACAGATAAGGCGATGATGGGGTTGGTATACGCATCCCAGGCTTTACTAGGGCAGGATAAATACTGTAATAAATATCTTAAGGCCCATCGAAAAGGAATTTATGCATAAAAATTACCAATTCTAATAAAGGGAGGTTAGGCCTTGAAAATTGCAATATCCGGTAAAGGTGGCGTGGGAAAAACAACTGTCTCGGCAAATATTGCCCGGTTGTTTGCTAGCCATGGGTACAAAGTATATGCGGTTGATGCCGATCCTGATGCTAGTTTAGGCAGTGCTTTAGGGATCTCGGATGAAATTTTAGCGACAGTTAATCCAATCATCGAAATGCAAAAAGTTATTGCTGAACGTAGCGGAGGCGGGGCCTTTTACACTCTAAACCCAGAGGTGGATGATATTCTTGATGAGTATAGTATTCAACATGATAATATTCATTTCTTTCGTATGGGTGGCGTGAAACAAGGCGGGTCGGCTTGTTATTGTAGGGAAAATACCTTTTTACACGCCATAGTTGATGCATTACTACTAGGCAGGCAGGATGTAGTTGTTCTTGATATGGGGGCTGGTATTGAACATCTGACCCGTGGAACCTCCAAAGGCGTTGATGTTATGTTGATCGTGACTGAGCCAAGTAAAAATAGTGTGCAAACGGCGAAAGTCGTGAAAAAATTAGCCATGGATCTGGGGATAAGAAACATAAAAATAATTGGTAATAAAATTCGTGGCAGTAAAGATGAAGTCTTTTTGCAATCACAATTCTCACCGAGTGAGATGATAGGTTTGCTGCCATTTGATGAAAATGTACTTGAAGCAGCGATGGACGGTCCCACGAATATTACATGGAATGGGCCGTTGGGCTTAGAAATAGAGTCTATTTATAACGGTATCGTGTGCAGTTAAGTAGAAGTTGAGAGCAATTTGAGATTGTTAGTAGGTTGTTCAGCAACTCAGAACGGCAAAACCATTACTTCCTTAGGCAGTGTGAAGGCAGTAATGTAAATGCAAGATAATATAATTGTTTCATGAAGAAACGGGGAGGTATAAGGAATGTCTGAATTTGAAAAAATGACAGTTGACCCCGCCGCACGACAAATGCTCGCTACAGCCAAAAAAATTGGTTTTCTAACGGCCTTTGATCGGGCAAAAGCACAGGAACCACGTTGTAACTTTGGTAATACAGGTATTTGCTGCCGAATTTGCATGCAAGGGCCATGTCGAATCATTCCCAAGAAACTAGGCGCTAATAAAGGCGTATGTGGGGCGTCGGATTATACAATTGTGGCTCGTAATACTGTTCGTTTGATTGCAGGTGGAGCATCTGCTCACTCTGATCATGGACGACACATTGCGACAACGTTGTTGCATGTATCGGAAGGTAAAGCTAAAGACTACAAAATAACTGATGCTGATAAACTACTAAAAGTGGCTAAGAAAGTGGGCATAGAAACAGAGGGCAAAACCATCAATGAAGTGGCCAAAGAAGTGGCTACTGAAGCGTTGAAGGATTTTGGGCGCCAAGACAATGCTCCTTGCACCTGGACTGAAAATACCATTACGGAGGGGCGTAAGAAAAAATTTAAGGCTACCACTATTATGCCTTCCAGCATCAATGGATCCATTGCGGAGCTATTGCATCAAACTCATGTTGGTAATGACAGTGACCCTGTAAATATTATATTTAGTGGATTGCGTGTTGCGCTGGCAGATTATGATGGGATGCATCTAGCAACAGATCTTTCTGATGTGTTATTTGGCACACCTGTACCTGTCATGTCAGAAGCAAATCTTGGTGTACTTGATCCAGAGATGGTTAACATTTGTTTACATGGACATAATCCCATACTTAGCCAGGTGATTGTCACTGTTGCTCGGGAGATGCAAGAAGAAGCCAAAGCCATAGGAGCAAAAGGAATTAAGTTATCTGGTATTTGTTGCACAGGTAACGAAGTTCTTGGCCGCGAAGGCATAGCAATTGCAACTAATTTTGCCACCCAGGAATTAGCAATTATGACAGGTTTAGTAGATGCAATTGTTGTTGATGTACAATGNATTATGCCTAGCTTACGCAGCCTTTCAGAATGTTTTCACACCAAAGTCGTTACCACAATGACCATGACTAAAATCCCTGGATCCTATCATTTTGAGTTTGACGATGAACATGCCGTTGATGGTGCTAAGGCGATTATTCGCTTGGCAATTGAAACCTATAAACAACGGGACCCGTCAAAAATTAATCGACCAGATCTAAAAAATAAAGTGATTGCTGGTTTTGGTGTAGAAGCTATTTTGGGGTTATTTGCATCCGTTAATGCCGAGAATCCAATTAGTGTGCTGACCGAAGCCATCAAAAGTGGCGAACTAAAGGGTGTAGCCCTGTTTGCCGGCTGTAATAATCTAAAAGGCACTCATAATCAAAATCATTTAGAAATAGCAAAGAAACTGGCAGCCAATGATGTATTTCTACTGTCAACTGGTTGTGCTGGTCAGGCTTATGCTATGGAAGGATTTCTGACAAATGAGGCAGTTCAAACCTATGCTGGTACTGGGCTCAAGTCATTTATTAAACGTATTGGAGAGAATGCTAACATAAAAACTGAATTACCGCTCATCTTCCATATGGGCTCTTGCGTTGATAATTCTCGCGCTACAGATATCCTGACGATGATGGCAAATGAACTGGGCATAGATACTCCAGAAGTTCCGTTTGTAGCAACCGCTCCTGAACCTATGTCAGAGAAAGCCGTAGCCATTGGTGCCTGGAATGTTGCCATGGGCATTCCTGTACATATTGGTGTTATCGCACCGGTAACAGGCAGTGACCTTGTACACGGTGTCGTGACACAAATTGCTAAGGATGTGTTCGGCGGTTATTTCATTATGGAGACTGATCATCTGAAAGCAGCAGACAAATTAATCGCTGCCCTTGATGAACGTTCCTGGAAACTGAGGATTAGACATGACTCGACACAAAAATATGCTATGAGTGAATAAGCAGTGTAGTTGTATATATAGTGCAGTACGAAATTGTGCAGTGCAGTATGAAACTGGGAGGGGAAAATTAGATGTCAATTCCATTGTTTAAGGCCACCTATGAGGGGGCAATTATTGCCACCAGCTATGCGCAGATTTTACTTGAGAAGGCAATTAAAGAATATGGAGCCGAAACACCAGTAAAATATCCAGATACGGCCTATCGTTTGCCGGTTATCACCGCACTAAGTGGTGAAGAAGTTGAAGTACTCGGCGATTTGCCGCCGATTCTAAATCGAGTTCGAACCACCCATCTGCGAGAAGCCCTGACTTTCGAGAATGCGAAATTGGCTGGTGAAGCTACCCATTACGCCGCTGAGATTATCGAAGCCCTACGGTATTTGAATGGCACTAAACCAGAGTCAGCTCCATGGACTGGATTTCTGTCTGATCCTATACTGAGAAAGTTTGGTGTACCACTAGTCGATAATACCATACCCGGTGTGGCTGTTATTATAGGTAAAGCCCGTAGCTCGAAAGACGCGGCTAAACTCATCAAGAACCTGCAATCCAAAGGTATAATGATCTTTTTGGTCAATGAAGTTATTGAACAATTGTTAGAAGAAAACGTAAAATTAGGCGTGGATTACATAGCCTTTCCATTGGGGAATTTCACCCAGGCCATTCACGCTGTTAACTTTGCTTACCGCGCAGGCTTAGCCTTTGGTGGAGTAAAACCTGGTCAACGACAACAAAATCTAGATTATCAGGCCCGTCGTGTTTTAGCATTTGTATTAGCACTTGGAGAGTTTGATGAAGTGAAAATTGCTGCTGAAATGGGTGCTGTCGGTATGGGATTCCCAGTTATTACAGATCAACCATTGGCGGAAGAAATTCCTGAGTGGTTTGTTTCCGAACCTGATTATGACAAGATGGTGAAATTAGCCCTAGAATTACGAGGTATTAAAATTAAAGTCGTCGATATTCCGATCCCTATTACTGTTGGCCCTGCTTTTGAAGGTGAGACCATTCGTCGTGCTGATACTTATCTGGAATTTGGTGGTGGCAAAACAAGAGCTTTTGAATTGGTGACAATGGTAGGTCCCGATGACATTGAAGACGGGAAAATAACAGTCATTGGCCCCGATATCACGGACGTGAAAGCTGGGGATCGTCTACCACTCGGTATTCTAGTCGAAATCTACGGGCGTAAGATGCAGGAAGATTTCGAGGGAGTATTGGAACGCCGCATTCACTATTTCGTTAATTATGGTGAAGGCTTATGGCATGTGGCCCAGAGGGATTTAGCATGGCTAAGGATTAGTAAAGGAGCGGCCGAGGCTGGCTTCAAAATTCGAGATTATGGTGAATTGCTGATCGCGAAATTCAAATCTGACTATCCAGCGATTGTAGATCGGGTGCAAGTTACTCTCATTACTGATCAAGCTACTGTTGATGAAAAACTTCAATTTGCCCGTAAAAAATATGCAGCTCGTGATGACCGTTTGCGAGGCCTAACTGATGAATCAGTTGACAATTTCTACTCCTGCATTCTCTGTCAGTCCTTCGCCCCTAATCATGTATGTATTGTAACGCCGGAACGGGTAGGTCTGTGCGGAGCGGTAAGTTGGTTAGATGCCAAAGCTTCAAATGAGATTACACCGACTGGTCCCAATCAACCCATTAGTAAAGGAACATGTATTGATGCAGAAAAAGGCATGTGGCAACATGTCAATGAATATCTCTACCAAAATTCCAATCGCACATTGGAAGAGGTTAACCTATATACCCTAATGGATCGCCCCATGACTTCTTGTGGCTGCTTTGAAGCAATTATCGCCCTGGCACCGGAAGCCAATGGAATTATGATTACTACCAGGGAATTCAGTGGGGATACACCTTGTGGCATGTCCTTCTCGTCATTAGCTGGGGCCGTTGGTGGGGGCCTACAATCTCCAGGATTCATGGGTATTGGCCGCCGGTATATTGTTAGCAATAAATTTATCTCCGCCGATGGTGGGATAGCAAGAATCGTCTGGATGCCAAAAGAATTAAAAGAATTTCTTCGTGACGACTTAATTGCCCAGAGTAAAAGACTAGGCTTAGAAGCAGATTTTATCGAAAAAATTGCAGATGAAACCATTGGCACTACTATTGACGAAATTCTGCCCTTCCTCGAAGAAAAACAACATCCAGCTCTTACCATGGAATCCATTTTATAATTTCCTAAAATAATGCTAGGGGGTGATAAATATTCGCCCTCTAGAAACGATGTAAATAGTAGCAGAGAGTTGATTCTATTAAAGTGAAAAGAAAGGGGAAAAATAATGGCTTTAACAGGTTTAGATATTTTTAAACAATTGCCCAAGAAAAATTGCAAAGAGTGCGGTGCCGCGACTTGCTTGGCTTTTGCCATGTCAATTGCCTCAGGTAAAGCAGCATTGGAAGCGTGTCCTTATGTATCAGAGGAAGCAAAAGAAAATTTAGGTGCGGCGGCAGCTCCCCCTATGCGACTTGTGACGGTCGGTGTTGGTGAAAAGGCACTGGCTCTAGGCGATGAGACGGTTATTTTTCGCCATGATAAAGCTTTTTATCATCCAACATGCTTTACAATTGCAGTCAATGATACCTTGTCAGCAGAGGCTTTAGTGGCTAAAATTGCACAAATCAATGACTTGAAGGTAGAACGAGTCGGGCAGTACTTAAGTGTAAATCTTATCGCTGTAAATAATGTGTCCAATAACCCTGAAATTTATGCAGAAGTAATTGGAAAAGTTGCTTCCCTAACAGAATTACCTTTAGCTTTGATGAGTGACAATATGGCATCCCTTGAAGCTGCACTCCTAATCATTGCAGCCCAAAAACCTCTGATTTATGCCGCTACTGCTGATAATTACGAGAAAGTAATAGCATTGGCAAAAGCCCATGGTTGCCCAGTTGTAGTCAAAGGTACTAATTTGGATGCTACTGTAGAACTAGTGGAAAAAATTGCTCCTCTTTACAAAGAATTAGTCATTGACAGTGGTAGTCGAGCTACTGCTCAAGTATTGGCTGATCTGACCCAAATGCGTCGTTTGGCAATTAAAAAGAAATTCCGCCCACTAGGTTATCCGACAATAGCTTTTACCACTTCAGATGATCCTCGTGAAGAAGTGATTCAGGCAAGTGTATACGTGGCAAAGTTTGCTAGTATTGTTGTAATAAAAGCTTCTGAGAAGTCACAAGTGTTACCGTTGCTTGCTTGGCGGCAAAATGTGTATACCGATCCACAAAAACCCATTGCTGTTGAGGCAAAGATATATGAAATTGGGGCAGTAACTCCAGACTCACCTGTTTATATATGTACCAATTTTGCATTAACGTATTTTGCTGTTGAAGGTGAAATAGCCGGAAGTAAAATTCCTGGATACTTATTACCAGTAGATACAGATGGTACATCCGTACTTACATCATGGGCATCTGGTAAATTCAGCGCTGATTCAATCGCTGCATTCCTAGAAAGTTCTGGAATAAAAGAAAAAGTGAATCATACGACATGTGTTATTCCTGGATATACGGCTGTACTTAGTGGCAAGCTGACAGAAAAATCTGGATGGAATATATTGGTCGGCCCGCAAGAAGCAGCAGGTATTCCAGCTTTTGCTAAAAATCATTTTGCATAATAGAGAATAGTATTAAATATTAAAAAAATATCCAAGAAATTATGAATGCGGAGGTTCTTTTACTTGCAAAGACACACAGTGCTGTTTCAACCAGATAATATACAAATCGAAGTAGAGTGCGGCACGGATTTATTGACAGCTGTGCGCCAAGCTGATATTGAAATTAAATGTGGCTGTGGTGGAGAGGGAACTTGTGGTAAATGTCTGTTAAGGGTCCTCAGTGGCCCAGTACAAATGGAACAACAGTCCTTGTGCGAGGGACTTGTTATTGCCTGCCAAACTCGGATTGCTGGAGATGTAGTGATTGAAATACCCACATTCTCAAGATTGCTTGGGCATCAAGTTTTGTTAGATAGCCAAAATGATACACTAACAGATACACTAGGTTTGCCCTCGCAATTTTCATTTGATCCTTTATGCAAGCAAGTGNGTCTGCAACTCAGCCCTCCAAGTATGACAGATCCTAGTAGTGATGTAAGTCGTCTATTGCTGGCGCTACAGAGTAATACTGGTTTGTACAAAATAGAGTTAGACTTAAGCCAAGTTCGTACGCTGTCGGAGGTTTTGCGAAGAAATAATTGGCAGGTAGATGTAACCTATGTCCTAGTAGATGAGAAAGTCTATGTGGTTAGTATTGACGCCTCGGATCCGGTTGATCGACTGCTCGGCATTGCTGTAGATGTAGGTACGACGACGGTGGTTGTTTATTTAGTTGATCTACTGTCCGGGGCATTAGTTGGGAAAGTAGGAGCACACAATAAGCAGGCGCAGTTTGGCGATGATGTCATTACGCGCATTATTCATGGGGATGAGGAAAGCAATGGCTTGGTAGAATTGCAGCAAGCTGTTGTCGAAACCATTGATGACTTGGTATTAGTATTAGTTGAAAAATGTAAAGTTAGAGCAAGAGATATTAAAGTAATGGTTGCGGCGGGAAACACGACCATGGCTCATTTACTATTTGGTATACAGCCCCGTTATATTCGCTTGGAACCCTATGTACCAACCACAAACCATTTTCCTATCTGTAGAGCCAGGGAGCTGGGCTTGCAACACGTACATCCTGATGCAGTTGTTTTTAACTTTCCAGCGGTAGCTAGTTATGTCGGTGGGGATATTATCGCCGGTGTACTGTTTAATGGTATGGCTGAAGAAGAGCCGGTGACCTTGTTTGTCGACATTGGCACCAACGGGGAAATGGTGCTTGGTAACAAGGATTGGTTAGTCAGTTGTTCTTGTTCTGCCGGACCTGCTTTTGAGGGGGCTGGCGTTACCTGTGGCATGCGTGCCATGGAAGGTGCCATTGAGAGATTGACGATAGATGAAAATACACTTGAAGTGACATATTCAACCATTAATGGCGTAAAGCCTTCAGGCATTTGCGGCTCAGGACTGATTGATGCACTGGCGAAAATGCGTAAAGCGGGAGTGATTGACCGGGCGGGGAACATGCAGAACCTATCAACTCCACGAATTCGTAAGTCTGATGCTGGGATGGAGTTTGTACTGGCCTGGGCAGAGCAAGCCAGTGAACGGGATGTAGTCATTACTGAAGCAGATGTGAAAAATTTGCTGCGGGCAAAAGGTGCAGTATTCGCGGGTATACGTAGCTTATTAAAGCTAGTTGATCTGGATATGAGCCATATCGAACGGATCTATATAGCCGGTGGTTTTGGTAGTTATCTCAACATCATTGATGCCATTGAGATTGGTCTTTTGCCAGACATTGGAGTAGATAAGTATTCGTTTATTGGCAACTCTTCGGTTAAAGGCGCCTATGCAGCTCTTGTAGCATCATCGGCACTTCTAGCTGCAAAGCAATTGGTTGAACGTATCACTTATATGGAACTATCGGTAGGGAATTTGTTTATGGAAGAATTCGTTTCCGCCGTATTCTTGCCACATACGGATCTTACTTTATTTCCATCGGTCCGCAGTTAGTAGATATGAATGTAGGAGGAGAACATTGTGACTAAACAGATTGCAGTAGCAGGTAAGGGTGGAACAGGCAAAACGTCTGTGACTTCACTACTCATACGTTATTTAATAGAACACCAAAAAAGGCCAATTTTGGCTGTTGATGCCGATCCTAACGCCAATTTAAACGAAGCCTTGGGAGCAGAATTGGGCGAAACAATTTCTGATATTATTGCTCAGACAAAAAGCTTAAAGAAACTACCGGCAGGTATGACACAAGAAGCCTTTATTGAATACAAGCTGCAAGCAGCCATGGTAGAAACTAAAGATGTAGACTTGTTGATTATGGGTGGTCCTGATGGGCCAGGCTGTTATTGCTTTCCTAACAATATCTTGCGAAAACATTTGGAAAGTTTAACTGATAACTATAATTATGTGATTATGGATAATGAAGCTGGGATGGAGCATATCAGCCGACGAGTGACATCGGATATTGACATTTTATTTGTTGTGAGCGATGCTTCAGCTCGAGCCATTCGATCCGCAGGACGGGTTCATCACTTGGTTAAATCACTAAAATCTAAGGTTAAAGAAATTTATTTAATTGTAACCAAAAATCGGCCGGGAGACTTGGAAGCACTTGAACAAGAAATTGCCGCCACGGGATTAACCCTAATCGGTACTGTGCCATACGATGTTGAACTAGCGCGTTATGATTTGGAAGGTAAACCATTGTTTGATTTGCCGGCCAGTTCGATCTCAGTTACTGCCGTGAATGAAATTTGTGCTAAAGTAAACCTGTAGAGAAAGAGAGGAGCGTTATTATGGCCTTACAAATTATTAAGGAACGAAATTCAGGAAAAATCAATATAGTAACTATTGGTGCAAAGGCGGATGGGGGTGGGACTCGAACTAGTGTTGTAACTGTTGGCGGAGACACTTGCTTGCCTTTCCTTCATTTTGAGGGGCAGGTTCCCAATAAACCTGTTATCGCTATGGAAGTACAGAGCCGCATTCCTGAACAGTGGGCAGAAGAAGTCAAAAAACCTTTTGCGGATGTACTGTCGGATCCTGCTGCATGGGCGAAAAAATGTGTGGAGCAGTATGGAGCCGAAATTATTTATTTAAAGCTGAGTGGCGCAGATCCAGACTTAGAGAATCATTCACCAGAAGAATGTGTTGCGATTGTCAAAGCAGTACTCGCCGCTGTTGGGGTGCCGCTGATCGTTGTCGGTTGTGGTGATGATGAGAAGGACAATCAATTGCTGCCATTGGTGGCAGAAGCTGCTGCTGGCGAAAATCTACTCATTGGTGTGGCTGAACAGGATAACTATAAATCAGTAGTCGCTGCTGCTATGGTCCACAAACATAATGTTATCGCCTTGACTCCTTGCGATATCAATATTTGTAAGCAACTTAATATTCTTATCACCGAAATGGGACTTGCCGCTGATCGAGTTGTTGTTGATCCTGGTGCAGGTGGTCTGGGATATGGAATAGAGTATACTTATTCGATTTTAGAACGGAGTCGTCTTGGTGCCATGCAAGGGGATAGAATGCTTTCGACGCCAATTATTGCGACTGTCGGGTATGAAGCTTGGCGTGCCAAAGAGGCCAATGCACCAGAATTCGACTTCCCTGCCTGGGGCAATCAAGGAGAACGTGGCATTCTTTGGGAAGCAATGACCGCTACCGCCTTATTACAAGGAGGTATTCATATACTGGTTATGCGTCATCCTGAAGCCGTTGCATTGGTACGCAAAAATATTGAAGAATTGATGGTAACTCAAGCTTTTTAAGGCTTTATATAAAGATATTAGGAGGAAAGCATATGATTTTAATTGGTGAACGAATTAATGGTATGTTTAAAGCCATTGGTAAAGCAGTTGTTGAGTGGGACCCTAAGCCGTTACAGGACAGTGCCAAACAGCAGGAAGCAGCTGGAGCACATTATCTAGATATTAATACAGGACCTCATGCCGAAGATCAAGTGAAAACTCTTGTATGGATGGCTGAAGTGGTACAGGAAGTTACAGATTTACCGCTCTGTCTGGATTGCACAAATTTTGATGCCCTTGAAGCAGCGTTGAAAGTACTCAAACGTCCTGGCATGATCAATTCTTGTAAGTGTGAGCAAGAAGAAATGGACCGTTTGTTCCCTTTGGCTGTAGAGTATAATGCTGCGATTATTGGCCTGTGCATGACCAATAAAGGTGTGCCTAAAAGTGCGGAAGATCGCGCCGCTTTTGCCATGGAACTAGTTGCTAATGCCGATGCTTATGGTTTGCCTCTTGAAGATCTATATTTAGATCCCATCGTTCTGCCTGTTAATGTAGCTCAGGAGCATGGTATTGAGGTTCTCGAAGCTATTCGTCAAATAAAAACGTTATCCAATCCAGCACCTCGTACGGTAGTTGGTCTTAGTAATGTATCTCAAAAAACGCCTCATCGTCCACTGATTAATCGCACCTTCGCCACCATGGCTATGGCAGCCGGACTTGATTCCGCCATCTTGGATGTTGGCGATGAACCTATGGTTGATGCTATTGCTACAGCTCGTGTAATATTGAATCAAGACATTTATTGCGATTCTTATCAAAAAGTATTTAGACAACATTCTAGTTAATCGGCAGGTTGCAAATATTACAAGAGTCGTAAACTGGAGTCATTTTACCTGATTGGCATGTGTAGGCGATGATAATCCTTTGTGTTACGCAAGGTGTAACAATGTTTTTCCGTTGAAAGGGCCTCTCACTTCCGGAGCTATGGTGAGAGGCTATTGTCTGCTTGTCGTCGTTTAGTAGGTAATCATATAGACGACTTGTTGGAGGGTAGTGGTGAGATCAGCTTGTACTACAAGTAGTAAGATGTCTTGTTATTTTAGTTGATTATATAGGCAGGAAAATTGGATAATTTTAGAGAATTGTATGTCATATTCAATTTGGCTTAAGAGGGTGATTGAGTGTCACGTGCTTCGAAAAAAGAGGAAAGTAGTTTATACCTTGCAAAACAGAATTTGGAGAAAATTTTTGATAATCTACCAGATCCAATATTCGTAACCGATCGGCACGGCAACATATTACTTTCAAATTCGACCACCGCTTTGACATTAGATATGTCTCTAGAGCAATTGTTGAGATCTAATGTAAGGGAGCTTGTTCGGAAAGGGTATTATAATAAATCATATGCATTAGAAGCTGTAGAAAAGAAACAGGTAGTAAGTGGTATATTGATTACGAAACTCAATATTAAGCAGATTTCGACGAGTACACCCGTATTAGATGAAAGTGGAAATGTTGTGCTAGTTGTGACGAGTGGAAAGGCTTTCAAGAATGTATTTGGGAAATACACGTGCGCCGAAGAAAGGGCATTTATTAATCAACAGAAAAGAGAAGTAGAATATTTACGTAGCTACGTTTTGGAGACAGATACAATTGTAGCAGAGAGTAAGGCTATGCGACAGATCTTACTTCAAGCACATAATGTAGCACAAACTGATAGTACAGTGTTGCTTTATGGTGAGACAGGGACAGGCAAAGAGGTATTAGCAAAGTATTTACACCGTCATAGTAAACGCTCTGATAAAGCCTTTATAGCGGTTAACTGCGCGAATTTGCCAGAGCAACTAGTTGAGTCAGAATTATTTGGTTATGATAGAGGAGCTTTTACTGGGGCTAATTCAGAAGGAAAAATGGGCTTATTTGAAGCTGCACACAACGGTACACTCTTTCTAGATGAAATTGCTGAGTTACCTTTATCCCTTCAATCTAAGCTCCTTAGAGTGCTAGAAACTTACGAAGTACGGCGTTTGGGAAGTCATGTAGATCGAAAGATGGATTTCAGACTGATTGTTGCGACACACAAAGATCTAAAAAAGATGACGGAAGAGGGGCTATTTCGCAGGGATTTGTACTATCGTCTTGAGGTTATTCCAATACTAATACCGCCTTTACGGGAGAGACCCGAAGATATTATTGCTCTCAGTTTAAAATTTGTGGAGTTTTTTAACAAAAAGTACGGAGCAGAGGTTGAGTTTGATGTCAATATGCTAGAGTCATTTAAAAGTTATAATTGGGTGGGGAACGTGCGTGAGCTAAGAAATGCCGTTGAAAGAAAGGTTATTAATAGCTTACAGGACAATTTTACGGAAAGTCAGGCTCATGATATTAATACTTTTGGCTCATTATCCCACTATGATTGCTTTAATTTGTTAGGCTTAGATGGTACTTTAAAAGAAGTAATGAAAAAAATTGAAGAACAATACATTAATAAAGTGTTGGCAGGTTGTGAAGGACGGATAGGTGAGACAGCTGATAAATTGGGTATTTACCGAACTGTTTTGTATCGTAAGCTAAAGGGGTTCAAAGAAGAGAAAACACTATGTGGAAAAGATTGAATTTTCAACATACGGTGGGTACTACTATTATTAATTGAATCAATCTAAGAGATGGGTAGTAAAAAGTGGATGTACTAATTTTGGTACATCCACTTTTAGTTAGATTGATTATATAACTGCATGTAAAATGATATTTAATTTTAATTTTTAATAAATTTACTAAACAATTGAATTGGATAAAAGATATTGGCGAAGAAAAATATTGATTAACATACTCGGGTATGTTAAAATTTAGATAATGTCATCGATTAGCTGTATTGTCTGATACAGGAAAGGAGTGTGTCAACGTAGAGATAGTTTTTCCAATATGGCTATTTGATGGTTTTATGCCAGCAGTTAACGCGATATTCCAAGAAGGTGGGCAACACTCGGAAGTCGTAAGTGTGGAAACGTCAATGAAAATTGCGAATTATCTCCATGCTGCTAGTCAAACATTACAATAATAAACCACAATAGCTTGAGACCAGAGAACAATCGGTAATGAGCAAGCAAAACTGTTTTATAACATTAACATGCTCTGGTATGTTAATGAACTTAGATTTATTTTATTAACAAAGGGGTTTGAATTATGGAAAAAATGATTTTAGAACCGGCACAAAGTATATCAGTCATGGAAGAAGCAGACATAATAGTCGTTGGCGGAGGGCCTTCAGGGATAGCTGCGGCTATTACCGCTAAAAGAAATGGAGCAAAAAAAGTTGTGTTGCTAGAGAGGTATGGGCATCTAGGAGGTATGGCAACTGGTGGTATGGTTATATTAATTCCCCATTTAAGTACTGGCTCGCAGATTGAACAAGCAGGAATGAATGTTGAAATACTGGAAAGACTCGCTAAAAAACCTGGCGGCGTTATTGGCACAAGTAAAGAAGACGTTGGTAGCATTGATCCTGAATTAATGAATGCATGGCGCAAGTATTTCTCCTTTGTCTGGGCAGATAAAATATGCTATGGAGCATATGCAGATCCTGAAATTCTGAAGATTGTGCTTAACGAAATGGTTGAGGAAGCTTGCGTGGATGTTTATCTGCACAGTTGGGGATGTAAGGCATTAGTTGAAGGTGACGCAGTAAAGGGTGTCGTCTTTGAAAGCAAGGAGGGGAGAAAAGCTGTCTTAGGGAAGATCATAATTGACTGCACCGGGGACGGAGACATCTTTGCATCGGCTGGTGCGGAGTTCGAATTGGACCCGAATAAGGAAATTAGAAATGGTATGATGGCTCTTGTGTATAGAATAGGAGATGTTGATTTTAAAGCATTTGCGGAATACAAGGCAGAAAATCAGGAAGATTGGGGTAAAAAGGTAAAGCAAATCCACGAAATAGCAGGCTTCAGTTCATTGCCCTTTCCGACACCCAGGAATGATGTTATGTGGGTAAATAATTGGATTCCTAATAGAGATTGCCTCAAAGTAAAAGACTTGACGAAGGTCGAGTTCGAGGTTAGAAAGACAGTTCTTGACGTAATTGACTATCTGAAGAAAGAAGTGCCGGGTTTCAACGAACATTCTTACCTTCATGATACAGCGCCGCAAGTCGGTACACGGGGGAGCAGAAGATTAAAAGGCGAATATAAAGTGATTTATGATGACATTAAGCAAACCAAGAAACATGATGATGTTATTTCTGTAGTGCCGGCCATTGATTTAGCAGTGTCAAAAACTGCGACCCACATACCCTATCGGGCTCTGGTTCCGGTGAAAATCAATAACCTGTTGGTCGCAGGCAGATGCTTCTCTTCAGATGTTGAGGCAAATAATTGGACCAATCTCATTCCTCATTGCATTACAACAGGTGAAGCGGCCGGAGCAGCTGCGGTGATTGCATTGAATTCTAATGTACAACCAAGGGATATTGACATTAAGAAACTTCAAAAGGTCCTGAAAAGCCAAGGCGTTTACCTGCCTTGAAGATTGATACTGCAACCTACGCAATTATTGACTTATAAGGAGACCTAAACAAAAGAATCTAGGTTCCCAACATGATATTTACTTATGGGTGTGTTTGCTTAGGGATAGCAAACACACCCATGAAACAGGTTGACAATACGGCGGCATATCCTAAAATAGTTCAACTGCTCAATGAAAATTTTATGTATCTTACATTAAGAGGTGGAATATATGTATACAATTTTGGCGGTCAACCCGGGAGCCACATCAACTAAATATGCTGTTTTTGTAGGATCTAATGTATTATTGAAAAAAACGGTAGAACATCAGGGTTCAGAATTGCAGAATTTTGAGCAGGTTTTTGATCAATATCATTATCGCTTGAAACTCATTACTGATGCCCTAGAACAAGCTAATATATCACTTGATTCATTAGATGCAGTTGTTGGACGAGGAGGATTACTAAAGCCTCTTATGGGTGGGACATATGTAGTTAACAAACAAATGGTGGAAGATTTAAGGTTAGCAGAACGAGGAGAACACGCTTCTAATCTTGGAGCAGTGATAGCTTATAATTTGGCGAAGCAACTTGGAGTACCAGCTTTTATTGTCGACCCAGTATCAGTCGATGAGATGGAACCAGAAGCTCGTTTATCTGGAATGCCTGATTTGCCAAGGATCAGTATGTCTCACGCTCTCAATAGTAAAGCCGTTGCTCGCAAAGTAGCCCATGATATTGGTAAACAGTATGATGAGATCAATGTTGTAGTAGCTCATTTAGGTACAGGCATTTCTGTTTCTCCTCATAAAAAAGGCCGGATAATTGATGTTAATAACTCTCAGGAAGAAGGGCCATTTACACCAGATCGTTGTGGCGGATTGCCTGGGAAGGCGCTGGTTAAGCTATGCTATTCCGGCAAGTACAATGAATTAGAAATGCTTGCAAAAATTATTGGATCCGGTGGTATGTACGGTTATCTTGGGACTAAAGATGCACGAGATATAGAAAAACGAGCTATAAACGGTGACAAAGAAGCTGATGCAGTGTTAAATGCCATGAGTTATCAAGTAGCTAAGGAAATTGGTGCTATGTCAGCAGTATTAGCTGGAGAAGTGGATCGAATTATTCTTACTGGTGGTCTTGCATATTCAAAACGCATTGTCGCTGATATTACACGTCGTGTTGAGTTTATTGCACCAGTAGTAGTTGTTCCTGGTGAAGAAGAATTAGAGTCACTTGCAGAAGGTGCTATTCGCGTATTGCAAGGTGATGAACAGGCACAAATATATCAATAGTATAAGGGGGTAGCGTTGTGCTACGCAATTTTGGAGAAGTTGTAACAAAAGCCAAAGGGTTTGGACAAGTAATCATTAGTGTAGCTGCAGCTCAGGATAAAGATGTGCTCGAAGCAATTAAAGATGCAATGGATGCGGGGCTGGCTACAGCCATTCTAGTAGGTGATACTGCGCTCATTACACCATTACTTGCAGAAGTTGGTTTACCAGCTGATATGCCAATCGTACATGAACCAGACGTTAAACAGGCTGCATTGACAGCGACCTCATTAGTTCGCAAAGGTGAAGCCCAAGTGTTAATGAAGGGGATGGTGAATAGTGGAGATTTTCTCAAAGCTGTTCTCAATACTGAAGTTGGGTTGAGGACGGGGCGTACTCTTTGCCACTTAGCTGTTTTTGAAGACCCTAATGGGGATAAACTTCTATATCACAGTGACGGAGGGGTTAATATTGCACCTAATCTTGAGGCCAAAAAGGATATCATAACAAATTGTATTATGGCACTAAGAATTCTTGGAATAAAACAGCCTAAGGTAGCTATTTTAGCAGCGAACGAAGTCGTGAATCCTAAAATGCAAGCGACAATGGATGCAAAGGCTCTAGTAGATATGCACGTTGCAGGAGAATTTTCCCCGGGAAGTATTATTGAAGGACCTATCGCTATGGACGTAGCTTTAAATCCTGTAGCGGCTAAACATAAAGGACTTACCAGTAAAGTCTCTGGTGATGTTGATCTTTTCATTTTTCCGACGATTGAGGCAGGTAATTTTGTCTCTAAGGCATTGATTTATTATGCTAAATTTAAACATCTGGGTGTCATTCTTGGAGCGACTCGCCCTATTGTTATGATATCAAGGTCGGATCCAGCCGAGGCAAAATTCAATTCAATTGCATTAGCTTGTTTGCTGGCAGGCGGAACTAAAAAAACTTAAAATGTAAATAGTTTGAAATTTAAAACTATTTACAAAAAAGCATAAATAGGAGGGTAAATATGAGAAAACTATTAACAGGTAACGAAGCCGTAACACGAGGCGCATATGAAGCAAGTATCGCATATGCATCAGCTTATCCAGGTACGCCTAGTACTGAAATATTAGAAAGTCTTGCTGAGCATAAAGAAATCATTGCAGAGTGGGCTCCTAATGAAAAGGTTGCTATTGAATGTGTTATTGGTGCATCGATTTCAGGGGCAAGATCCTTAGCGGCAATGAAGATGGTTGGGGTAAACGTGGCTGCTGATCCATTAATGTCCTTTGCCTATTCAGGAGTAAATGGTGGGATGGTCCTGATATCTGCTGATGATCCAGGTTTACATTCATCACAAAATGAACAGGATAATCGTTATTATGCAAAATTCGCAAAAATTGCCATGTTAGAGCCAAGTGATAGTCAAGAATCTAAGGATATGATTGTTGCTGCTATGGAAATTAGTGAAATGTATTACACTCCTGTATTGTTCAGAATGACTACCAGAATATGCCATAGCAAAAGCTTGGTTGAATTTGGTGATCGCCAGGAAGTTACTAAAAAGCCATATGTTAAAAATTTACAAAGAAATTATTTAGTTCCTGCTATTTCCCAGAGGTTGCATATAATATTAGAAGAGAGATTAAAGCAACTTGAGGCCTTTTCTAATCAAACTAATTTAAATTTTATTCAATGGAATGATAAGAAAATCGGTATTATCTCTGCCGGTGCTGCTTTCCAATATGCTCAAGAAGTGTTTGGCACGACAGCTTCTTATCTTAAGATTGGTTTTTCTTATCCCCTTCCAATGGAAAAAATCAGAGCATTTGCACAAGAAGTGGAAACTCTCTATGTCATTGAAGAATTAGAACCTTTCATGGAAGAACAAATCAAGGCAGCTGGCATTGCATGCATAGGTAAAGAAAAAATTCCTAGATGCGGAGAATTAAATCCAGAAATTATTGGGAAAGCATTACTTGGCGTAGAAAAAACTTTAATTCAATGTGATCGTTCTATAGTTCCTAGTAGACCACCAATTTTGTGTGCAGGCTGCCCTCATCGTGGTTTTTTCTATGAATTAGCAAAAGTCAAAAATGTGATGGTCTCTGGTGATATTGGCTGTTATGGGTTGGGTGGAGCTGATCCGTTAAATGCTGTAGATAGTACGATCTGTATGGGTGCTAGTGCTAGCATTGGTCATGGCGCACAAAAAATGTTTAATAAATTTAATGAAAATATGAGAGTTGTAGGAGTTATGGGTGACTCTACATTTTTTCATACAGGAATGAATAGTCTATTAAATGTGGCCTATAACAGAAGCAATATAATTACGTGTATTTTGGATAATAGGATTACAGGGATGACGGGGCATCAAGAAAATCCGGGAACTGGATTTACTTTACAAGGCATGCCAACAAAGATTATTGATATTCTAGAAGTTGTTAAAGCTCTTGGCATTGATCAAATAAAAGTAGTTAATCCTTTAAATTTGAAGGAAGTTAAAGAAGCTTTAGATTGGGCTATAGCCTTAGCGGAACCTTCAGTCATCATCACGAGGTGGCCATGTGTTCTTAAAAAACATTCAGAAAAAGATAGGATCGAGTTTGGTGATTACATGGGAACCTGTTCAGTGGATGAAGAGAAATGTATCGGTTGTAAGATGTGTATAAAAACAGGTTGCCCTGCTCTGTGCTTCAATAAAGAAACTAAAAAAGTAAAAATTGATGTAGGACAATGTGTTGGTTGTGAAGTTTGCTTGCAAGTATGTCCGGTAAAAGCAATAAACAAGGTGGGTGAGTAATATGTCAGAAGTGAAAAATATAATATTGGTTGGTGTAGGTGGACAAGGTACAATTCTTGCCAGTAAAATTTTATCAACGGGGTTAGTCGAAGCAGGGTATGATGTAAAAATGTCTGAAGTTCACGGCATGGCGCAAAGAGGCGGAAGTGTTACTACTCAGGTTCGCTATGGTCAGAAAGTAAACTCGCCAATTATCGACAAGGGACAAGCTGATATATTAGTTGCTTTTGAAACCATGGAGGCATTGCGTTGGTTAGATTATTTGAAACCAGAAGGTAAAGTTATTGTTAATGATTTTAGAATTAACTCTGCCCCAATCTTAATGGGTAAGGCCGAGTATCCTGAAGGGGTACTTGAAACCTTAAGAAATACAGTAGACACTACAGTTTTAAATGCTACAGAAATTGCTGAAGGATTAGGTAATGTAAAAGCAATGAATGTTGTATTGTTTGGTGCCATGGTTAAAGCGATGAACCTGACAGACATTCCTTGGGAAAAAATAATTGCCGCTAACGTTAAACCAAAGTTTGTCGATATGAATGTAAACGCCTATAAAGCTGGCATGACAACAGATACTAAGTAATGATTTTTAATATTCGTTGTCAACATAATTAGAGGTCTCGGCTGGGAAGTTACTTTCAAGAAGTCTGAAAAATAGCTGACAATTAAATAAAACGGATTACTGAAAAAAATCTTTAACTGGCTGAAAGCTAGAAATAATATAAGAAAATCCGGTCACGAATATATCGAATGACCGGATTTTCTTATGCTATTTCTAGTTCTTCGTTACCTGGTTGTTGTTATCAAGGGGTGATTGCGTAAAAAAACTTATTAATGCGTCAAAATCCCTTCGCCCTAGTACCTCGATGTCCATTTGACCATCTTTAATACACCATTCGATATATAGGCCAAACTTATATCTGATAATAAGGTCAGCCAACAGTTCAACTGACATATCTTTTCTAATATCTCCAGTCGATTGTCCTTCCTTAATGATCTCCATCAAAATTGTTTTTTGCACATAACTATCACCGCCAACAAAATCCTGGTAGTGAGAATCAATCTGGACCTTAAACGCGCTTTTGATTTCTTCAAGAGAAGTTATCGTTGGATAATTAATTAATCTTCCAATTATCTTTATTAGTTTTTGCATAGGTTTATCAGAAGATATTGACTTATAGTATTTCTTTAAAGATTCTTCATTCAATCGATATTTCATGATTAAAATAGCTGATTTAGAACTGAAATGATAATAGAAAGCACCTTTGGTAAGTCCTAGTTGTTGACAGATTTCATTTATTGATACATTATCATATCCTTTCTGATCAAATAGTAATAAAGCTGTTTCAAAAATCTTTCGCTCTGTATCGATTGATTGTATTTGTCGAGGTCGCATTTAATCACCTGCTATAATAATTATATTAACACNCCATTCTACCAAAAATACAAAAAAANNCCAAGCTTTTTCTATTTCATAAACAATANCTAAATAAATAATAATATGAAAAAATAAAAAACTGAAAGTTCAAAAAAAGCAGTTGAAAAAACATACTCGGGTATGTTAAAATGTAAATGCCGTAATATATTAACGGAATATTCCACTAGTTAAACAGAGTATATCATCCGAGGAATTCTTTTTTCTACTCATGTTATTCATTTAAAGGACTAGCTGTAGGAGAGGGGGGATGTAGGGACTGGAATAGTAGCACTTGTTATCTGACAAAAAAGATTAAAATCAGATTAATGACATGAAGAATCCAACCAGAAAAAAAAGGACGGGGAAAAAATGAGAAAAAAGATGCACATTATTTTATTCGTACTTATGTTCAACATGGGTCTTTTCGGTACCGCATTTGCTGCCGATCCATTCGCAGATGTTCCTGCGAAACATTGGGCGTATGATGCGGTAAACAAATTGGCCAAAGCTGGCTTGATTGAAGGGAATGGTGACGGTACATATCAAGGGGATCGAGTAATCTCTCGGTATGAAATGGCTATAATCGTAGCGAGAATCATCACGAAAACGGATAAAGCAGATGCTGAGCAAAAAGTCCTCATTGGAAAACTGACCAATGAATACGCGGATGAACTGGAAAGTCTGAACGTTCGCGTCACGGGGTTGGAGAAAAGGACGAGTAAAATTGAAAATAAAACTAAAAATTGGTTTAGTGGTGAAACTCGGATTAGATTCTATGGTGACAGCCCAGGGCAGAAAGGTTATAAAAGACTACAGGGATCCGATCAGTTTGATATGCGTCAGCGGCTAAAGTTTCAAGGTGAAATTAATGATACGATTACTTGGAACGCTCAGCTAGAGACAACACCTGTCAAATTTGGCAACACCGAGACCATGAATATGGATGTCATGAATGTCACGATGAAAGAGGTCATTGGCCTTGATTCCGTCCGGCTTGGCCGATATGCTTTGGATGCTTTTGGTGCCGGTCTATACGGCAAACCAGTGAATGCTGACGCTGTTATGATGAAGAAAAAAGTTGGTAATGTCGATGTTAAAGGTTACGTTGGCAATGTCAAGGCGGCTACTGCTGGACTGGTATCTGTCCCAAATACCATGTATTCCCTTGAGTTGGGAATCAAGCCAGATCCCTCCTTGTCGGTGAGAACTTCGCTATTTTATTCTGATATTCCAACCACTTCCGCCGATATGAATATTAAAGCGGGCTCGGGATCATTCGATTCGTCAAAGGGTTATGATGTGTCTGTTCTTAAAAAAATGGGGAAATTGAATTTACTAGGCGAATTTATGGGTGTTACGCTTGATAAATCTGTCGGCTTACCCACAAACCCTAAGGGCTGGTTCCTACAACTTAGCAATGGTGTTCCCATGCCGTTTCTGTATCCTATAGCAAACTTAGTCGATGTACGCAAGCCCGGTACTGATGCATGGATGGTTTCCTATCATAGCATTGACCCAGGTACACTGCCTGCTGGTATCGGTGGATACAGTATGATGACCTCTATTTCTTACACAGCTGCGACAAGTAACAGCGGTTGGGGCAACTACAATATTTATACCAAGGGCTCTGACAACGTGAATGCTTGGTATCTAGCTTATCAAAAGGTCCTGGCTAAAAATTTCCTAGTATCCTTCGACTACCAACTCATCGATATCAAAAATAAGGCTGTAACCGGTAAAGACTTGGTTGGTAAGCGTCTTGATCAGTGTTTCTTGATGAAATTTGAATATTTTTATTAAATGGTACTGTCCAGAGAATGAAGAAATTATTCTCGTAGTCTGCTAATTTAAGAGCTTATCCACTGGTTCATTGAGGTTCGGAAGATGCATAAAGGAATGACGCAGACAATTACCTATAATTCTTTTGTACAAATGATATTTAACATTGGTTAGATATCATTTGTACAAGTAAAACATTTTCAATGAATATAAAATTCCAGTTAAAATCATGTCGCCGGCATTCATCGGAAGGGGAAAAAGTAAATGGAAAGTAATACAGTGAATTCCTCTCAGCAAACCATATCTATTAAACAAACTCCATGGGAAGCTTTGAATCGTAGCACGGCATTATTCGCTTTTGTGTGTGTTATGCTTAGTTATTCGATTTACTATGTTGACCGAGCTTTGGTTACGAATATAATGCCGAGTGTTGCCGGGCAACTAAACGGTATGCATCTGTATTCTTGGGCTTTCACCATCAATATGCTTGTGGCAACGTGCATGGCCCCTGTTTGGGGTAAGTTATCCGATTCTTATGGTCGCAGAAATATATTTATAATCATGCTAGGAATCATTTCAGTTGGCCTCGTTATATGTGCTCTCAGCCCATCTTTTACTGCTCTTATCGCCGCCAGAGGGATTGTCGGCATTGGCACCGGTGGCATACAGGCTGTTACCTTTGCGCTTATTGCAGACCTGTTCGCACCAGCGAATAGGGGCAAGTACAGTGGATTTACGATGGTGATGACGGCTATAGCAAGTACCATCGTACCCGTTTTGGCTGGTTGGATTACCGACACGTTCGGTTGGCGGTGGAGTTTTATTATGCCGGTACCGTTGGCGCTCTTAGCGTTGACTTTGGTGTATTTTGTTGTTCCCAATATTCGAAATAACGCTAAGCCTAAAATGGATTATATTGGATCACTGCTACTCGCAATAGCGTCAATTCCCTTACTACTGGCTTTCTCGTGGGCGGGTTCGCTATACAAATGGGGATCCCCTGGCAATTTGGGGTTGATCACCTTCGCGGTTGTCATGTTCGTAATATTTTACAAACATGAATGCCGGACACCTCATGCACTTATTTCGCCAAGTCTGCTCAAAAATAAACCGTTCATGACCGCGGCATTGGTCGCAACCTTCATGGCATTTGGCTTAATGGCCACGATTATCTATGTTCCATTGTTTGTCCAAACTGTTTTAGGTCTAAGTGCTACTGCAAGCGGCGCCGTGATTGGTCCGGCGGCAGCTGTGCCGATGCTATCTGGTTTACTTGGCGGCTGGCTGATGAGCAAAACGAAACGTTATAAGTGGCTCCTCATTCTGGGTCCTACGTCCAGCGTGATTGCATTGTTGATAATCAGTCATATCGAACCAGGCATTAATTGGGTTATCCTATCGGCACTCCTGTGTATCCAATGGCTCTTTGGGGGCTTTATGCCAGCGGTTAACCCCATTGCAGCCCTTAACGGCCTTAAACCAGAGCAATCAGGGCAGGCAGCCGGGACATTGTATTACTTTGCTGCATTGGGGCTGGCCCTCGCTCCATCTCTGCTCGGTTCAGTGATGAACAATGGTTTTACCTCGACGCTTAATGACAAGATTACTCCGGTCTTGGCGGCATCTATGACCACTACGCAGAATGCGGCTATCCATAATCCGCGAATTTTGGTTAACGCCATTGCGATGAAGGATTTAGAGAATTCATTTAACGCTCTTGGACCACAAGGTCACCAGCTCTTTCAGCAGGCCGTGGAAATTGTCAGGAATGGTATGCAACAAGGTCTCCATGACGTTTTCGTCACAGCGGCAGCCCTTGTATGTATATCAGTGATTTGTGCAATTAGTATTAAGGAACTGCCAATGCCTGATAAAATGCCCAAGCGTGGTCAATAACCAAGCTATTAAGAAGATGGGGGATGAAATCTATTAAAAAATTAGAAGCTATGGCCGCCACTGCGGAGGCTTACGCGAAACTGAACGTCTATGATTGCAATATCGTTATAACTGACACCGAAGGGAAAATACTCCAATTCATTCCCGCCAAGACGTTTGACACTGGCTTAAAAGTTGGCACTGCTCTTAAAGGGGGAGCAGTCTTGGACTGTATCGCCACCAAGAAGAGCATATCACGAATTGTACCTGAACGCTTTTTTGGCATGAAGTTGAAGGTGGTAGCTAACCCGATATTTGAAGAAGATGGGCAACTTTCGGGAGCAGTAAGTATGGGAACATCGATGAAAATTCCGGATACACTTCATGGTGCAGCCCAATCAATTGTTGCCGCTGCCCAGCAGATTTGCGCTACTGCTGAGGAATTAGCAACAACTGCAATCTCTCTAGCTGCAGACCTCAGCCAAATAAAAGTTGGTGGCGAGAGCGTACTTGCGGAAATTCGTAAGACTGATGACATATTAAGATTTGTCAGTGAGGTTGCCAGTAATTCAAATCTCCTGGGTTTGAATGCGGCTATTGAAGCTGCTAGGGCAGGGGAGCAAGGCCGAGGGTTTGCCGTTGTGGCTGACGAAATTCGCAAAATGGCGGTCAATAGCTCCGAGTCGGTCAAGGATATTAAAATGATAATGCAAATAATTCAGAATGAAACACAAGCAGTAGTAAAGACAATAATTACTACTACTGAACTTGGAGAGCGACAGGCGACAGCTACCGAGCAAATAACAGCTGCCATGCAACAGTTAACATCAACGGCTGCCGAACTAGAGAAAATTGCCATTGTATCTTAACACCACAATAATAAACTACAACAGCCTGATGATGACGCTGCCAATGCAATGCGCATTTGGCGACTGAAATGATAAATGTTTAAATACCAAGTTATTACTGGATTTTAGTTGCACTCATCTNGCTTGAGAACTANAGAGCAATTGGCGATGAACAAGCAAAGCTGTTTTATAAAATNAACATACCCAAGTATGTTNATAAACCTATAACTGTTTTATTAATAAAGAGGTTTGAATTATGGAAAAAATGATTATAGAANCTCACAAAGTAGATCAGTCTTGATTGGATTTTTAAGAGATCAAGTGGAATGTCTGTAATTATAATTGGGAGGGGTAAAAATGGCAAATATACCTGTAAACACTGTAAATTTACCTGCAACTAATCAACCGACGCCGTGGGAAAACTTAACTTATGGTAAAGCAATACTCGCTTTTGCGTGTGTCTTGCTAAGTTATTCTATGTATTATATTGACCGATCAGTGGTTACAAACATTATGCCGAGGGTTGCCGGACAGTTGGACGGCATGAGCCTTTATTCCTGGGTTTTCACAATTAACATGCTGGTCGCGACGTGTATGGCACCAATTTGGGGCAAGCTGTCGGATTCTTACGGCCGCAGAAATATATTCATGATGATGTTGACGAGTATAACGTTAGGTCTTATCCTATGTTCACTTAGCCCTAATTTTTATATGCTTATCGCAGCTAGAGGCGTTGTAGGGTTCGGCGCCGGTGGTATCCAAGCGGTCACTTTTGCCCTTATAGCTGACTTATTTGCGCCGGGTGACAGGGGCAAGTACGCCGGATGGACCATGGTGATGGTAGGTATAGCAGGTACTTTGATGCCTGTGTCTGCTGGATGGGTCACAGATAATTTCAGCTGGCGGTTGGCTTTCCTTCTGCCGGTGCCGGTGGCACTGATTGCATTGGGTCTTGATTATCGGTTTGTGCCCAATGTGAGGAGTCAAATTAAGCCAAAGATTGACTATCTCGGTTCGTTTCTACTGGCCGCGGCGACTGTTCCACTTTTGCTTGCCTTCTCGTGGGCAGGATCACAGTACAAATGGGGAAGCCCCACTAATCTGGGATTGACCATATTCGCGCTTCTAATGTTTGTGGTATTTTATAAGCATGAATGCCGCACGCCTCATGCCCTTATTTCACCCACCTTACTAAAGAATAGACCTTTCGTAACTGCGGCGATGATTTCTGTAGGGATGGCCTTTGCTCTTTTGGGAATCATGATTTACGCTCCCTTGTTCAATCAGGGTGTCTTGGGTCTCAGCACAACTGTCAACGGAGCGGTATTGGCACCACGGGAGTTGTGCTCGATAGCATCTGGTCTGATTGCAGGCTGGCTGATGAGTAAAACGAAGCGCTATAAGTGGTTGCTTATCCTCGGACCTACGACCAGTGCAGTAGTGTTGTTTATGTTAAGTAACGTAGAACCAAGTGTAAGCATTCTGTACTTGACATTACTGTTGTCTGCCCAGATGGCTTTCGGAGGCTTTATGCCGGCGGTCAACCCAATTGCAGCGCTTAACGGCCTCAAACCTGAGGAATCAGGGCAGGCAGCCGGTACGTTATATTATTTCTCTGCATTAGGTCTCGCACTCGCCCCTTCGTTACTTGGTTCGGTGTTGAACGCTGGATTCAACTCGGCGCTTAGTGGCCAGCTCACTCCAGCTCTAACAGCATCTCTAACAGCAGCACAGAATGTTGCCATTCATAATACGAGAATCCTGGTTAATCCGGCTGCAATGAAGAATTTGGAAGACTCCTTCTCTGGTATTGGTCCCCAGGGGCCGGAACTTTTCCGGCAGGTCGTTGATATCGTTAGATCCAGTATGCACCAGGGGCTCCAAGATGTCTTTCTCGTAGCTGGAGGCATTGCTTGTTTTTCAGCGATTTGCGCTATTTGTCTCAAGGAATTACCGATGCCAGATAAAATGCCTGGACGTGGGCGCTAACCCAATATATGCTCATAAAGAAGCTTTCATCAGACAGATATCTTGTGTTCCCAGTTTGTAGCACTGTACTGAAAGTACGGTCTGAGTGGATGTACTAATTTCGGTACATCCACTTTTAGTTATATTGAAGATCTAACTGCACCTATAAGGATATTTGATTTTTAAGGATAATATATAAAAAGTATGTAATCCAGTGATGAAAAAAAAGGAAAGTCTTAATATGATGAGATTTATTATTTTGCTGCAGCCAGGTAGCGACTATTTTGGCAATTTATACTCTTTTATATAGTGATTTAGCATTGTATTTCACTATTTTGTTTATCCGCTATATATCTGAGGGGAATCGAGATAATTCAAAAATACAAATGTACCTAAAATGGTACATTTGTATTTTTNAATTATCTGAATGTTGCGAAAAAGGTACTTNCTAAAAGAATATTAAAGAAAAAAAGAAGTAAAATGCTAATTTTATTGAGCTTGTGGGGTGTGATCACTGTTGGCATTGAATTTGCAATATAGTAATGTGAAGTTAGTAACAAGTTAGGAACAAAGGGGCGATAAGTATGTCAAAATTAATAACTGCTGATGAAGTGGTAGCACTTATCAAAGATGAGTCGATGGTTGCGGCTACAGGCTTCGGTCTTGCTGGATGGGCTGAGGAAGTAGCGCAAGCTATTGAAAAACG
>JGI24143J45723_1000268_pt1 | contig 28133 bp, 29 predicted proteins | sample BarGraIncu00432A_FD_45723 | JGI IMG/M metagenome (IMG submission 45723) | reverse complement strand
ATCACGACCTGCTACCAGTGGTATTAGCTCCATGGCATCTCCCTTCGAAAAGAAGTTGCCGAGGGATTATATCGCAGGTGGCTCTAACCGACTACCCCCCAATGATTTTCCGTTTCCAGTCAAAAACCTTGACACTGCCTCCTGTTTTGATTATCTATAGTTTTACTAGATATGATATCCAAAAAATCCAAATACGCCTTCAAGGCGCTGATCTTTCTTGCCGGGGCCCCCAGCGGCCAGCCGGTATTGATTTCCGATCTGGCTCAAGGCGCCAATGTTCCCAAGAAATTTCTTGAGTTCATCCTGCTTTCCCTGCGCAAAGGCGGGTTGCTGCAAAGCAGAGTTGGTAAAGGCGGTGGCTATTCGCTGGCTCTACCGACCAACAAAATCACCGTCGGTTCCATTGTGCGGATACTGGAAGGCGATCTCGCCCCGGTGCCGTGCCTTAGCACCACGAACTATGAACGGTGTGGAGAGTGTCAGGATGAAGCGACCTGCGGCATCCGGCTGACTCTTTGCGACGTGAATGAGGCGCTTACGCGTGTCTTGGACAAGCTGACTCTGGCGGATATGGTTGAGCGCAGTGAATCTGCCCGCATCAAGCTCGGTAATGTCATGAACTTCAGCATCTGAACCTTCTGCAATCACTCCGACATATTAATGGGCAGCTAGGTAACGCACGAAAGGGAGAACGAATGAGTAAGATCTACAGCGACAACTCTCAATCCATCGGCAACACTCCACTTGTCAGGCTGAACCGGATCGCCGGCGACGCCAAGGGGATCATCCTGGCCAAAGTTGAGGCGCGCAATCCCGCCTACTCCGTCAAGTGCCGCGTTGGCGCCAACATGATCTGGGACGCCGAGAAGCGTGGCATTCTGAAGCCGGGAGTCGAGATTATCGAGCCGACCAGCGGCAATACCGGCATCGCCCTGGCCTATGTGGCGGCCGCGCGCGGCTACCAGTTGACCCTCACCATGCCCGAGACCATGAGCGTCGAGCGCAGAAAGGTTTTAGCGGCGCTGGGGGCCAAGCTGATCCTGACCCCCGGTTCCGAGGGGATGAAGGGGGCGATAAGTCGGGCTGAGGCGATTGCCGCCGCCGAGCCGGAGAAGTACTTTCTGCCGCAGCAGTTCAAAAATCCGGCCAACCCTGAGATCCACGAGAAGACCACCGGTCCTGAAATCTGGAACGACACCGACGGGGGCATCGATGTCCTGGTTTCCGGCGTCGGCACCGGAGGCACTATCACCGGCATCTCGCGCTTCATCAAAAACACCAAGGGGAAGAAAATTATCTCGGTGGCAGTGGAGCCCGAGGAGAGTCCGGTCATTAGTCAGACGCTGGCCGGCCAGCCGCTCAAACCCGGCCCGCACGGCATCCAGGGGATAGGCGCAGGATTTATTCCGGAGACCTTGGACCTGACCATGGTGGACCGGGTCGAGAAGGTCTCCAGTCGCGAGGCGATTGCCTTTGCCAAGCGCATGGCTCTGGAAGAGGGGATGCTGGTAGGCATTTCCTGCGGGGCCGCAGTGGCTGCGGCAGTCAAACTCGCCCACGAGGAAGAATTCGCCGGCAAGACCATCGTGGTGATACTGCCTGACGGCGCTGAGCGCTATCTTTCCACGGCACTCTTTGACTGAAATCGACGGGGGTCGCAAGCCCCGTGACACTAAGACCTGGAATCACTGAGGCTGGAGAACTATGCAAATAGTCTCCGGCCTTTTTCCTTCTGCTCTGCAGCTAACTACCAACATTCCCGCCTCGACCCTCCACTCTGGAAGCCCCACCAGCCTCAATGTTGTTGGCAAAGCTTGACCCACTCTGACTTATCTATAAAATCCCTAGATAATATAAATAATTATTGACTCAATTGGTGTGGTTTTGGTATAGTGCCTACCAGACAAGAGCGCTGGATGAGTGTGGCGCCAGTAGCCAGCTGCGTGGTCCTCTCGCTGCCTGAGTAGCCGATAAAACGTGTAGGACCGTTGCCGGCTCCTGCGAAGTGTGAAAATCTTATCTGTCACGAGCGCCTTGCCTGTGACACTGCCTGTCTCTATATGATTGGCTTAAATTTGGGGGGAAACAATAGATGCAAAAGACACTTCGCTTCGATTCACTGGTAATTCATGGCGGTGAGGAACCCGGTCCGGCTGGTGCCACAGCAGTGCCGATTGTTCAGTCGAGTTCCTTTGCCTATGAGAGTGCCGAAGGCCTGGAAGATGTCTTTCGCGGACGTGCCGTGGGTCAGGTGTACACGCGCATCGGCAACCCGACCACTGAGGCGCTGGAGCGCCGACTGGCTCTTCTGGAGGGGGGAGGCGCAGCCATTGCCACCGCTTCCGGTATGGCGGCCATTACCACGGCGGTTTTGACCATCCTGAGGGCCGGCGACGAGATCCTTTCCTCCTCGTCACTTTTCGGCGGCACCTTTTCGCTTTTCCGCGACACCCTTTCCAACTACGGGATTACGACCGCCTTCGTCGACCCGCTCGATCTGGACGCCTTTAAAAACGCCATCAACGACCGCACCAGGCTGGTATTTGTCGAGACCATCGGCAACCCCAAGCTCGACGTGCCGGATATTCCCGCGCTCGCCCGGATAGCCCATGATGCAGGAATCCCGATACTGGTGGATTCGACGGTTTCCACGCCGTACCTTGCCACCGGTGCACAACTCGAAGCGGATATCCTCGCCTACTCCACCAGTAAATACATCAACGGCACCGGCACGACCATCGGCGGCGCCATTGTAGATCGGGGCGTTTTTGACTGGAACAGCCCCAAATTCCCTCATTTTGCGCCGTTCTACAAGAAGTACCGGGGCTTTGCCTTCACCGCCCGCGCCCGCAAACTGGTGCATAAGGATGTGGGGGCCTGCGCGGCACCCTTCAACTCCTTCCTGCTTACCGAAGGAGTCCAGACCCTGGCCTTGCGCATGGAGCGGCACTGCTCCAACGCCCTTGCCCTGGCGAAGTTTCTTCAAGGTCATCCCAAGGTCGCCTGGGTGAGCTATCCCGGGCTCGAAGACGCCCCGCAGCACGCAGTCGCCACTAAGCTCTATGGCGGGCGTTACGGCGGCCTGCTGATTTTCGGCACCGGCGACAAGCCTTCGGCCTTCAAGGTCATCAATAACCTGAAGCTGGCGAGAAATCTTGCCAACATCGGTGATGCCAAGACCCTGGTCATTCATCCTGCCAGCACCATTTGCGCCGACTACAACCTCGAAGAAAAAGCCCTGATGGGAGTCACCGAAGACCTGATACGGGTGTCGGTGGGTATAGAAGACCCGAAGGACATCATAGAGGACTTCAGCCGCGCATTGGACCAGTTATAGTGCCGGGCAAAACCGGGAAGGTTGTGTCATGAGGGTCACGGTTAACGGTAAAATACGACAGGTTAACATCGGTTGCCGGTCATTCGTGCGAGTTTCTCAGCTAATCGAGATGCTCGCCCTTGGTCCGACATCCAACCTCGCAGTCACAGTCAACGGAAACCTGACAGACCGTCTCGAATTCGCTGCAACCCAGATAAAGAGCGGAGACAAAGTCGCCATTTTGCTTCGCGAAGAACAGCACTAATGTAACGGGTTGGCTTGTGGTCAGGTTCCCGTAGGGCGAACCTTGTGTTCGCCCCGGTTTTCGGTGCCTGCCACGCCTCAAATGATTCAACAACGGGCGAATACAAGATTCGCCCCTACATTACAAATGCCGGATCACGAGCTTTTTGCTGGTCGCAAAGAACCTTACCGGATAGCACTGAATGTCACTACCCTAACAGAAATAACGCATGGAGAAGGAGAGCATATGATCATCACCATTAACGGCAAAGAGACCCAACTTCCTGAGAACGCGGCGCGCACCATCGATTCTCTGCTGACTGAACTGGAAGTTGCCCAACCCCTGTACGTAACCGTTGAGTTAAACGGTGACATTGCCGAGCGTTCGGACTTCGCCACCACACCGGTCGCGGAGGGTGACCTGATCGAGTTCCTCTACTTCATGGGGGGCGGCCGCTGATGTTGACTGACTCCCAGATCGAGCGCTATTCGCGCCACATCATGCTGAAGGAAGTAGGCGGCAAAGGGCAGCAGAAGCTTTTTGACGGCAAGGTGCTGATCATCGGGGCAGGGGGGCTGGGCGCGCCCATCGCCCTGTATCTGGCGGCGGCCGGCGTGGGGACCATCGGGATCGCCGACGCCGACGACGTGGACCTCTCCAACCTGCAGCGCCAGGTCATCCATTTCACCCCGGACGTGGGGAAGCCCAAGGTGGAGTCCGCCCGGGAAAAGATGGTTGCCATCAACCCGGACGTCTGCGTCAAGACCTACCGGGAATGGATCTCCGCGGCCAATATTAACGACATCATCGCCGATTATGACTTCATCATCGACGGCACCGACAACTTCGCCGCCAAGTTTCTGATCAACGACGCCTGCGTGCTGGCCGGAAAGCCGTATTCCCACGGGGGAATCCTGCAGTTCGATGGCCAGACCATCACCGTTAAGCCGAAGGAATCGGCCTGCTACCGCTGCATCTTTCCCGAGCCTCCCCCCAAGGATGCCGTTCCCACCTGCTCACAGGCCGGCGTCATTGGCGTGCTGCCGGGGGTCCTTGGCACCATCCAGGCGACCGAGGCGATCAAGTTCCTGCTCGGAAAGGGCGAACTGTTGACCAATCGGCTACTGACCTATAACGCTCTGCGCATGAGGTTTCGCGAGGTGCCGATCAAACGGAAGTTGACCTGCCCGGTCTGCGGCGACCACCCGACCATCACCGAGGTCATGGACGAATTGGACGCCATGACTGTTTGCGATCTGAAGGGGGCGCCATGATTCGGGTTCCCCACTCCATCAACCAACAAATGATCGCGCACGCGCAGGAAGGTTTCCCGCTGGAAGTGTGCGGCATCCTCGGCGGAGTCGGCAGCGAGGTGTCGGTCAGCTATCCCATGACCAACACCGATGCCAGCAACGAGCATTTCATGATGGAACCCAAGGAGCAGTTTTCCGTAGTTAAGGACCTGCGTGCCAAGGGGCTCACCATGCTGGCCATTTACCACTCGCATCCCGAGTCGCCGGCGCGCCCCTCGGAGGAGGATATCCGCCTGGCGCTTACCCCCGGGGTCTCCTACCTGATCATTTCTCTGGCGGACCAACAGCAGCCAGTGGTAAAGTCCTTCACTATTGATCAGGGAAAGGTCACCGCCGAAGAGATTGAATTAATATAATGCAGTCCCAATACCTTTTTTCTGGGAGAATACTTAATGTCTGATGGTAAAAAGCCGAAAATAGATTTGAGTAACCTCAAGGCCGGCGGTTTCATCAAGGAGCGCGGTAAAGACCTTTTCACCATCCGGCTGCGGGTTCCCGGCGGGCGGATGTCGGTGCCCCGGCTGAAGAAAATCGCCGAAGTTGCCGAGAAATACGGCGGGGAGTTCGTGCACCTGTCGGTGCGGCAGTCGATCGAGCTCATTAACGTCAACATGAAGCACTTCGATGCGGTTGTCGAGGAGTTGGGTGAGGCCACCCAGAAGGTCGCCTCCTGCGGCGCGCGGGTGCGGGTACCGGTTGCCTGCGGCGGCTGTGAATATAACCCTAACGGCCTGGTGGATACCCAGAAGTCGGCCCTTGAGGTTGATCAGAAGCTGTTTGGCACCCCCACCGGTCACCACAAGTTCAAGGTGGCCTTTGCCGGCTGCCCTTTTGACTGCCCCAAGTCGTCCACCAACGACGTCGGTTTTCAGGGTGCCATTGCTCCCAAACTGGACAAAGACGCCTGCATCAGCTGCGGTCTCTGCGCCAAGAGCTGCGTCCCGAAGGCGATCGTCATGGGTGCGGACAACAAACCGGTTTTGAGCGAGGGCCCCTGTATCTGGTGCGGCGACTGCGTCAAGGTCTGCCCGACCGGAGCCTGGAGCGAGGCCAAGATCGGTTACACGGTGCGCATCGGAGGCAAGTGGGGGCGCAATCCCCTGGTGGGAACTCTCTTCGCGACCTTCCTTCCGGAGGATAAAGTTGTTGACTTTATTGCCACTGTGTTGGAATGGTATCAGTCGAAAGCCGAAGGTCTCGGCCGGATCCGGCTGGGGGACACCATAATCAAAGAAGGGCCGCAAGTGCTTTTGGATCATCTTCGGGTGAAATTTCCCGAGAATATCGTCGCGAAGTCCATTGCGCCGCAGGTGATCAACACCCAGATAGGAAAGTGAGATGTTGTACAGTCCTTCTGACATGGAGGGTCTGTAGTGATTTTGGGGGCGCTTTAAACAGGTAACAGGAACAGAGATCGCTAATGGTTGCGGAGAACGGGCGAACACAAGGTTCGCCCCCATGGACTGCGTCGTGCCTTGTAGGGGCGAATCTTGTATTCGCCCGTTTTTCCTGCACCCGGCGTACAGAGACCGCACCGCGGGCTTTGAATAGTTACAAGGAGACTTTTATGTCAGTGATCGATCTGCGGGGCGTGACCTGTCCCACCAATTTTGTTAAGGCGAAGCTGGCGCTTGAGGACCTGGAACCCGGTGCCATCGCTCAGATTCTGCTGGATGACGGCGAGCCGGTCAAGAACGTGCCGCGCAGCCTCAAGGCAGAAGGGCACAAACTCACCGGGTTGAAGCAGACTGACGAAGGGCACTATGTGCTGGATTTGGAAGTCGCTCCCGAGTAATAAGTACTGCATCTAAACCAAGTAGCAAAGTAAGTGGGCAGGGGAGGTCTTTGGAACTTTCTCTCACCAGGCATAAGACAGGTGCAATCGACCCTATGGTCATGGATATAGATCAAAAAAAACTGAAGGACCTCATCAAGGCTCCGATGCAACCCGCGGCAGTGAATGAATTGCGGCGCTGCAACAACGTCTTTTTTGTCGGCGGAGAGCTTCCCGTCAATGAAACATTGGAGACCATGTTCGAAAGCTTCTGCATGGAGTCAACCGAGCTCTTCCATCTCTCTTTCGGTGCCATGGATACCTTTCACCGCAGTGAGGAAATGGCTCGCCAGATCAAGAAGAATTTTCACGTAAGGCTGATGGGCCGGCTCAGCCACCCGGTCTCGACGCGGGTTCTGGAACGCGTTTATGCGGCTGGTGTGGACATCCTGGATATTCCGCTTTTGACGTACCAGGAGCCCTCGGCCAGGACCCATGAAGCGCTCCTGGCCGCACTGCCTGTTTTCCCGCGCTGGTCGGTGGCTTCCACTCTTTTGGCCGGGGACGGGTCTGCCGCCTCTACCATGAAAGGAATCGACGCCCTGCTCAAAGACGGGATCGTCCCTTTGGTGGCTCTCGGTGAGGGTACGGCCAGCGTTGCTCCCGAAGCTGTCGCGGAAATCTTTCAGCATCTGGCGAGTGCCTGGGACAGTAGCGATGTGCCGCTACAACCATTCTTGCCGTTGATCAGTTTTATGATGCCGCTGGTGCCCAGGGATCCCTCGGGCCTTTTCCGCGGCATGTTCGATAAGCTCAACGACCGGCGCCTGCTGGTTGCTTCCGATTTGAGGCGGCACCTGCGGGTCAAGACCGAAGATTCGATGGACTCGGCGGCGCTCTGATGGAACCGATATCTTTCGATAAGCCGCTGAAGATCGACAACCGGCCGCTCTGGCTGATCGTCCTGGACCGTACCGCCCGTTACCAGGTGCTGGCCGGGCTGGTAATCGTGACCGCGATCCTGCTGCAGTTCTCCCCGCCGCAAGGGCTCTCCGTCGAGGGGTACCGCTCCCTGGTCCTTTTCGGCGCCACGATCTTTCTCTGGGTCTCCGGCCTCTTGCCGATCGCGGTCTCGGCGCTGCTTTCCATGGTGATGCTCCCGCTTCTGGGGATCATGGACGCCAAGAAAACCTATTCGATGTTCGGCAACGAGGCGGTCTTCTTTATCCTCGGCGCCTTCATCCTGGCGGCCGCGATGACCGGCACCGGCCTTTCCGCCCGGATGGCCCGGACCATGCTGGCAAAGTTCGGCAAAACGCCGACCAAGCTGGCCTTGACGGTGTTTCTCCTTTCAGGTTTGCTCTCTTTTATCATGAGCGAACATGCGGTTGCCGCAATGATGTTTCCCGTCGTCTCGGAGATCGCCGCCGCACTCCGGTTGGAAAAGGGGAAAAGCAGCTTCGGGCGGCTCCTCTTCATGTCGATAGCCTGGGGCTGCATCATCGGCGGCATCGCCACCTTTCTTGGGGGAGCCAGGGCGCCGCTGGCGGCAGTGCTTCTTAAGGAGGCGACCGGCCTGCACTTCAGCTTTCTGGAATGGACCTTTGCCGCCTGCATGATCGTAATACCGCTCATGGTGATCGGTTTCCTGCTGCTGCTCAAGTTCTTCCCCCCCGACATCGACGACGTGGAAGAGGGGCGCAAGTTCCTCAATAAAAAGCGGCTGGAAACCGGCAAAATGAGTTACCATGAGATGCTGACCGCTCTCATTATGGTGCTGACCGTTGCCAGCTGGATCACCTTTGGCGAGAAGTCGGGCCTGGCGGCCATCGCCATACTGGGAGCGGCGGCCCTGTTCACCTTCCGGGTCGTTTCCTGGGAAATTATCGAGGAGTACGTTAACTGGGGTATCGTCCTGATGTACGGCGGGACCATTGCTCTGGCTTCCGCCCTGGAGAAGACTGGAGCAGCGGTCTGGGTAGTCAAACAGGGGCTGGGAAGCTTCGCACACTCTCCGCTGGCGATAATCGCCGCGGTGTCCCTGGTGGCAATGGTCCTAACCGAGTGTATCAGTCACGCCGCCGTGGTGGCGATTTTGATGCCGGTCGGGATGGGGATGTGCAAGACACTGGGAATGGACCCGAAGGTGATGACCCTGGCGATTGCGCTTCCTGCCGGGTTGGCCTATTGCCTTCCCATGGGGACGCCCGCCACCGCCATCGCCTACGCCTCCGGGTTTTTGAAAAGTCGAGAGATCATCACCTCGGGAACCGTCATCATGACCATTTCCTGGGCACTGTTCCTACTTTCGGTGTTGTTCATCTGGCCGCTTCTGGGGCTTAAAATCTGACCTGTTAGTGCGGAGCGATCGTGCTGCTAACGGACGGTATCCCGCTCGCGAGAGTGTCAGGGCGAATGATGATTCGCCCCCACAGAGTTCAGGTGTAGTGTCAATGAAAATGATAATTTTGCACCTGCGGAAGCCGTGAAGAGTGTAGGGGCGAATAATCATTCGCCCAGCCTTGGTGCCACCTGCAGCGAACCTGGTAACATGCACGTATTTGCTTAACAATTGAGCGCCGCCCAGAGCGGCGTAGGCGGCTTTTGAGGGATTAGGCAAGTCCGCAAATCCCCGGGGAAAATCAACTTTCCCCTGACAAGCCCTGCCAATAGAAAACGCACAAAACTGAAAACTAATAAGGACAAACGTAAAATGAAACCTGAAATACCTTTTCTCCCTGAAAACGCAACTGCACAGGAAATTCTTCGTAGCGGCATCGAGGCCGCCGGCGGCCCGGTTTCCCTGGCCTGCTCCTTTTCCCTGGAAGATGTCGTCATCATTGATCTGGCTCATGAAGCCGGCCTGGCCCTCGGCCTTTTCGCTCTGGATACCGGCCGTTTAAATGAAGAAACCTACGAGGTGGCCGACGCCCTGGTGGAGCGCTACCATCTGCACATTGACTGGTTCTTTCCGATGCATCAGCAGGTAGAGTCTTTGGAGCGTGCCGAGGGGTTATTCTCCTTTCGCGAGTCGCTGGAGAAGCGCCACAACTGCTGTGCTATCCGCAAGGTGGAGCCGCTCTCCCGTGCGCTCCAGGGGTTGGCCGGGTGGGTCACCGGCATGAGGCGCGACCAGGGATCCACACGCGGTGACCTGCGTGCGATCGAATGTGACGAACTCAATGGCGGTATTCTGAAGATCAATCCCCTGATCGACTGGAGCGAGGAAGAACTCCTCAAATACACCAAGGAGCACCGTTTGCCCACCAACCGTCTCTACAGCGAAGGGTATCGTTCCATCGGCTGCGCCCCCTGTACCAGGGCAGTCGAGCCGGGCGAGGATGCCCGCGCCGGAAGATGGTGGTGGGAGCACGCCGACCACAAGGAATGCGGGCTGCATCGGAGATAAAAACAGCATCGTTAGCCCCTTGCGCGGGATGGGCGGGGAAGGGGGAAGGTGCCATTCGCAAAGGGTAGGTCGCGTTACGCATCATCAACGCGACGTATCAGGCGGTCCGGCGGCAGTTATGTTGCGTTTCACGATGAACCCGTTCAACGGCAACCTACGGGTCCAGCAAGCGCGTGGTAGCAAATGATGGAAGAAAAATGACCATTACCAAAAAGCACGTTGTTATAGCCATGAGTGGCGGCGTCGATTCCTCAGTCAGTGCGGCTCTCCTGAAGCAGGAGGGTTACCAGGTGACCGGGGTGTCGCTGCAACTCTACGACCCGGTGCCGAGGGAGCCCGGCAACCGCTTGAAAACCTGCTGCTCGCTCGACGACGTTCTCGATGCCGGACGGGTGGCAAAGAAACTCGGCATCCCGTTCGAGGTCATCGACATGCGGGCCGAGTTTAAGCAACTGGTGGTCGATTACTTCATCGCCGAATATGCCGCCGGGCGCACCCCGAACCCCTGCATCCGCTGCAACGATCTGATCAAGTTCGATCTGCTGCTGCAGAAGGCAAAAGAGATGGGTGCCGACCTGCTGGCAACTGGTCACTACGCCCGCACCGAGGTGGACGACTCCGGCCGGAAATGGCTGCTGACGGGTCTCGATCCGGCCAAGGACCAGTCCTACTTTCTCTTCACCCTGACCCAGGAACAGCTGCGTCAGGTGGTTTTCCCGGTAGGCATGCTGGAGAAAACCGAGGTCAGAAGGCTCGCCAGTGAATTCAACCTCCCCGTGGCGCAGAAACACGAAAGCCAGGAGATATGTTTCATCCCCGACAATGATTACGTCGGCTTTTTGGAGAATCACGGCGTCGCTCCCAACCCCGGCGAGATCGTCACCCGCACCGGTGACGTTGTCGGCCGCCACTCCGGTCTGCACCGCCATACCGTTGGGCAGCGCAAGGGACTGGGGATTGCCTGGAGCCATCCGCTGCACGTGGTGGCCCTGGACACGAAGCTGAACCAGGTGGTTGTCGGCGGGCGCGAGGAACTGTTGGGCCAGCGCCTCACGGCTGGAAACGCCACCTGGAGCAATCCTCCGGAGGCCGCGGAGTTCCTGGCCAGTTGCCGCATTCGCTACCGGCACCAGCCGGCGCCCTGCCGGGTCGTTGTGCTGGCCGACGACCGTTTTGAAGTGCATTTTAACCATCCACAGACCTCCATCACTCCGGGGCAGGCCGTCGTGCTCTACGACGGGGAACGGGTGTTGGGCGGCGGCTGGATCGAATAGAGAGCAGCCTTGATTAATTGGAATAAGGAGTAGCAATGAAGAAAAATCTTACCCATTTGCAGCAACTGGAGGCCGAAAGCATCCACATCCTGCGGGAAGTCGTGGCCGAATTCGCCAACCCGGTGATGCTCTACTCCATCGGCAAGGATTCAGCGGTTATGCTGCATCTGGCGCGCAAGGCCTTCTATCCGGCCCCGCCGCCGTTTCCTCTTTTGCACGTCGACACCACCTGGAAATTTCGGGAGATGATCGAATTCCGCGACAAGATGGTCGCCGAATGCGGCCTCAAACTGATCGTCCATGTGAACGAGGAGGGGGTGCGCCAGAAGATGTCGCCCTTCACCCACGGTGGCCTTTACACCGATGTCATGAAGACCGAAGGTCTGAAGCAGGCGCTGGATCTTTACAAGTTCGACGCGGCTTTCGGCGGCGCTCGTCGCGACGAGGAAAAATCCCGGGCCAAGGAGCGCATCTTCTCCTTCAGGAGCGCCAACCACCGCTGGGACCCGAAGGATCAGCGCCCGGAGCTCTGGAGCCTGTACAACACTCGCGTCAAGCCGGGCGAAAGCATCCGGGTGTTCCCGATCTCCAACTGGACTGAGCTGGATATCTGGCAGTACATCCACCTGGAAGGAATCCCGATTGTGCCGCTTTATTACGCTGCAGTCCGGCCGGTCGTGGAGCGCGACGGTATGCTGATCATGGTGGACGACGACCGCATGGAACTTTTGCCCGGGGAAGTCATCCAGCACAAATCGGTCCGTTTCCGCACCCTGGGGTGCTACCCGCTGACCGCCGCAGTGGAGTCCGAGGCGAACACCCTGCCGCAGATCATCCAGGAAATGCTGCTAACCAGAACATCCGAACGCCAGGGGCGCCTGATCGACCATGACCAGGCCGGTTCCATGGAGAAGAAGAAACAAGAGGGGTACTTCTGATGGCGCATCAATCTGACCTGATAGAAAATGACATTTTGGCCTACCTCAAGAGCCAGGAAGAGAAGTCGCTATTGCGCTTCATCACCTGCGGTAGCGTTGACGACGGCAAAAGCACCCTGATCGGGCGCCTTTTGTGGGATTCCAAGATGGTGTTTGAGGACCAACTCGCGGCGCTGGAGGCTGACAGCAAAAGGGTCGGCACCCAGGGTGGCGCTATCGACTACGCCCTGCTGCTGGACGGGCTGCAGGCCGAGCGCGAGCAGGGGATCACCATTGACGTGGCCTACCGCTTTTTCTCCACCGATCTCAGGAAGTTCATCGTCGCCGATACCCCCGGTCACGAGCAGTACACCCGCAACATGGTCACTGGAGCGTCCACCGCCCAGGTGGCAGTCATCCTGGTGGACGCACGCAAGGGTCTTTTGACCCAGACCAGGCGCCACAGCTTCCTGGTCTCGCTGGTCGGCATCAAGCACATCGTGCTGGCGATCAACAAGATGGACCTGGTCGATTTCGACGCCGACACCTTTGAGGCGATCCGGCGCGACTACGAGCTGTTCGCAGCTCCGCTCGGTTTTGCTTCCATAACCGCCATACCGCTGTCGGCCCTCAATGGCGACAACATGATCGATGCGAGCCCGAACACCCCCTGGTACACGGGACCCACCCTGATGCATTTTCTGGAGACCTTCCAGGTAGAAGGGGACAACAGGGACCTGCCGTTCCGCATGCCGGTACAGTGGGTGAACCGTCCCCATCTTGACTTCCGTGGTTTCTGCGGCGTCATTGCCGCCGGTACCATTCGCCCCGGCGATGAGGTCAGGGTCGCCGCGTCAGGGCGTACCAGCAAGGTCGCCCGCATCGTCACCATGGGTGGCGACCTTCCGGAAGCGGTTTCCGGCCAGTCGATTACCCTGACTTTGGCAGACGAGATCGACGTCAGTCGGGGGGACATGCTGACCGCCCCCGAGGCCCCGCCGATCCACGCCCGGCATCCCGAGGCGCACCTGGTCTGGATGCACGACGAGCCCCTGCAGCCGGGACTCATCTACCTCGTTAAGACCGCGACCGCCGTGACTCCCGGCCGGGTCACCGCCGTGCAGTACGCGGTGGACGTCAACACCCTGGAGCAAAAGCAGGTGCCGACGCTGGGGCTGAACGAAATCGGCGTGGTTCGGCTGGAACTTGATCGTCCGATCGCCTTCGATTCCTACGAGCAGAACCGGACCACCGGCAGCTTTATCCTGATTGACCGCTTCACCAACGCCACCGTCGCCGCCGGCATGGTGATAACCCCGACCCCCACGGAGTTGCACAAGGCGCCGCTGAAGAGCGTAACCAGTTCGGACCTGCAGGACGGTGAGGGCGGGCATCGCCGTCTGGTCTGCCTGAGCGAAGCTACTCTCAGTGGCACCGGCGTCTGCTCAGTCGATCTGACGGTGGAATGGGGTCCCATAGAACTTGTCGTGTCCGACGGTTTCCTCGATTATCTCACCAAGGGAAATCGCATACTTTTCCGTCTACGAGATCTGGATCAGCTGGAAGCTGTGGCGCTGCTTGCCTACGAGCACACACTTTCCTTTGAATTTGATCGCACGGCGGAAGGTATCAGCATCCTGCTCTTCTTGCGGGGGACCAAGGCCGTTAAAGGTCCTTATGACGAAGATGGGGTAGGGATCTAGCTACCGCTTTTAGGTCCAATAGAATAGTGGTAGAATCATTCAGCCGGGGCAGCAATGTCCCGGCTGAACTGTTTATGACAGACTTGACTCCCTGTTAACGGACCCGCAAGAGTGCCCGGGCGAATGTTGATTCGACCTACGGAGATGGAAAGAGTGTAGGGGCGAATCATCATTCGCCCAGCGATGGTAACACCTGCAGCGAATCAGGTACCCCGCAATGAGTTGCTTGTTGATAGAGCGCCACAAGGGAGGCGCCGGGCACTTCTGATAAAGTTCAACCAAGGCGTTCCCTCTCCCGGAGGGGGAGGACCAGGGATGGGGAAGCCAACTATTCCCTCTACAAAACATCGCCGCCTGCGAAGTTGGAGGCCGATCCGGATAAAATGTTGACAAGTGTCGGTGGAGGTGATAAAAACAAACTACAAAGTTGATAGGATTAATATAAATGATATCGAAAAAAACGAAATACGGCCTCAAGGCCCTGATTTATTTAGCTCGGCAGTACGATAAGGGACCCATCCTGATCGCTGATTTGGCACATGAAGAAAACATCCCAAAGAAATTTCTCGAGGCTATCCTGCTTGCCTTGAAGAATAACGGTATCCTGCAAAGTAAGAAAGGGAAGGGCGGCGGCTATTATCTGGCGCGGCACCCGAAGACCATCACTTTCGGTCAGGCTATTCGGATTATGGAAGGGCCTCTGGCGCCGGTTCCTTGCGTCAGCGAAACCTCTTATGCCAAGTGTACCGAGTGCGGCAATGAACTTACTTGCGGCATCAGGTTCGTCATGAAGGATGTGCGTGACGCAATGGCCAAAATCCTGGATGGAACCTCTCTCGCCGACGTGCTGGAACAGATTGACTCCGCCGAGGATGCACAAAAAGGCGTGTTGAATTTCTGTATTTAAACGAACTGTTGAATTTCCCCACACTACAAGTTGAGCAGCACCGGTTGCCCTCCCCGAAAAGGGGGATTGCATCCGTAGGAAGAGTTGTAACCAGGCTATTTTTTTGCCACTAAAGTCTACTAAATCGATGGACTAACGACAGGAGGCTACCCCATGATGAAACGACACCTCGTATCTGCAGTTCTCTTTGCCCTGATCGGCGCCACACTTCCTCTTTCCGCTTTCGCCCAGCAGGAGTTCCTGAACGTTTCCTATGACCCGACTCGCGAGCTTTACCAGGACTTCAACAAGGCCTTCGCAAAAAAGTGGAAACACCAGACTGCACAGGATGTCACTTTCAAGCAGTCCCACGGCGGCTCCGGCAAGCAGGCGCGGGGTGTCATCGATGGTCTTGATGCCGACGTGGTAACACTTGCGCTTGCCTACGACATCGATGAAATTCATGACAAGGCCAAGTTGATCCCGGAGAACTGGCAGAAAAAGTTGCCCAGTAACAGCTCTCCCTATACCTCGACGATTGTTTTTCTGGTGAGAAAGGGGAACCCGAAAAAGATCAGGGACTGGAATGACCTTGTCAAACCGGGTATCGCTGTCATTACTCCCAACCCTAAGACTTCGGGCGGAGCACGCTGGAACTACCTGGCCGCCTGGGCCTATGCTTTGAAACAGAAGGGAGGCAATGATGCAACAGCCAAAGCTTTCATTGCCAAACTGTTTAAGAATGTGCCGGTCCTTGACTCAGGCGCCCGCGGTTCTACCACCACCTTCGTACAGCGGGGGCAGGGTGATGTGCTGCTTGCCTGGGAAAATGAGGCGTTCCTCGCAGTGAATGAACTGGGTAAGGACAAGTTCGAAATCGTGGTTCCTTCTCTGAGCATCCTGGCCGAACCTCCGGTTTCTGTCGTTGATAAGGTCGTGGACCGCAAAGGGACCCGAAAACTTGCCGAAGAGTACCTGAAATACCTCTACTCCCCGGAGGGTCAGGAGATCGCGGCAAAGAACTACTATCGTCCCCGGGACAAGAAGGTAGCGGCGAAGTATGCCAAGCAGTTTCCCAAGGTGAAACTGGTGACCATTGACGACACCTTCGGCGGCTGGAGAAAGGCGCAGAAGACTCACTTCGCCGACGGCGGGGTCTTTGACCAGATCTACTCCGGCGGGAAGTGACGCTGCGGGCCTGTGCGAATCTATCCCGCCGCGTAGCCGAGCGACGGAGCGCCGCACCGAAGGACCAGTGAGGTAAAAAAATGGCGGAATCAGACATTTTTCCGGGGGGCAAGCTGAATGGGGAGGTTGAGCGTGCACTGCATGACGCGTTACGTTCCATCCGCTTTGGTACCGTCACTTTAGTGGTCCAGGATGGCAGAATCATCCAGATCGAGCGCAATGAAAAGTTTAGGCTGAGTAAAGGGCACCAGATAGATGGTAGCGGTATTTAACGGTTTCGCTGAAGTTAAAGCGCCTCTGGCACCTGTGTCAGAAGCGCAAGGAGTGGGTCATGCGGATTGCACTGGTAGGCGGCATTGACAGGTTGCAAAGGCATTACCGGAAAGAGGCTGCCAAGCTGGGAGTCGAGCTTCGGATCTTCAATCGATCCGAGATCGACCTGCCTGCAAAGCTCGGGCTGACCGAAGCAGTAGTGCTTTTCACCGGCCAGGTATCCCACAGAGCACGCTCACAGGTCATGGGTGCCGCGCTCTGCCGGAGCATTCCGGTGTTTCAGTCCCACAACTGCGGCATCTGCGCATTGCGGAACTGCCTGAATTGCGTTAAGGTCGGCAGGAGTGGCGACAGAAGCGCGGTCGCATAAGAGCGAGAACTCTAACGGACTTACTACTAATGGGCTGTTCCCTTTGCGCGAGAGCGTCAGGGCGAATGATGATTCGCCCCTACGGAGGGAAGAGTGTTGGGGCGACTAGCATTCGCCAGCTATGGTGCCCTGTGGCACTGATTTGAGAAAGGAGGCGCTGTGACAGAACATCTCGTGATAACAGGCAGAAGCGGCGCCGGAGTCTCTACCACCGCAGTTAATCTGAGCGCGGCCTTGGCTGAACAGGGCTATCGCGTTGCCCATTTAGGGTACGATCGTCGCCGGATATCTACCAGCCTGCTGCGTGGCAGCTCGCCTTTGCAGGCCACCTGTGCCAATGCCTGCAAGGAGCCGTGCAATGACAAGAAACTTCATTGCGCCCTCGGTTTTGAGGACATTCTCTGCATCGAATGCGGCAGGGATGCGGACGCGGACGACGCGCCGGAATTTGCAGCCGTACGCCGTCTGGAACTGATGGCGCGCTTCCAACCTGATTTTGTGGTGCACGACATATCCGGTGAACCGGAATCGGTGCTGCCGTTTCTTTGCAATGACGACGAGCCTACCCGGGTCTTCGTAGTTGCGTCCGCGGACTTTGCCGCGCTTACCACCTTGAATCTTTTCCTGGCTGCCTTTGCAGGAGACAGTTGCAATAGCAGGCGGTTTGGCGGTATCGTTGCCAATAACATAACCGGACCATTCTTCGAGTCACTTCTGGAGGATTTCACCAGGGAAGCAGGAACAAAGTCTCTTGTTTCAGTTCCGCGCTCGCTCTTGGTATCGGCTGGAGAATATGGAGGTCAGACTGTCATTGAATCCGCCCCACAGTCGCATATCAGCAGTGTGTACCGTAAACTCTCGCGCCTGGTGGTACAGGATCTGGCGGTCGGTATGCCGCACTCCCTGAAATTTAGTGTCTGGTTACAGAAATGGGCTGAGATAACTGAAGAGTTAGAGTGCGGCCTGGTAAGGGACGGGGCGGCAATTTAAGTTAGCTGGAGCACGCTATGGATAATCAGGAAATGGAAGAGATCAGGTACCTTTCTTCCCGTGATGGATCGTCGGAACCCATGCTTATCTATCATCCGGGTGGCCAGACACCCGTGCCGCTGGTAGTGGGACTTCATACCTGGAGCTACGACCGGAAGAATCAGGTTGAGGGGATGTTGCCGCTTTGCAGGGAACGGGGTTGGGGGCTGGTGCTGCCGGAATTCCGTGGGCCGAGCCTCGATTCTAACCTCCGTGCGCTCCAGGCGGGTGGCTCGCCGGTTGCCGTTCAGGATGTCCTCGATGCAGTTGCAGCCGTTTCCGAGCGCTACCCTGTTAAAAAAGACGCCCTCTTTCTTCTGGGAGGAAGCGGTGGCGGGTATATGTCCCTGCTGGTGGCTGCCAGTTCCCCGGCTCTTTGGAGCGGGGTGAGTTCCTGGGTGCCGATTACCGACCTGTCGGCGTGGTACGAGCAAAATCCGGATTACTCACGCCACATCGCCGCCTGCTGCGGCGGTGCACCTGGTTTCTCAGAGGACGTGGACCGGGAGTATCGGGAGCGCTCCCCGATTACCATGGTCGAAGCGCTATCCAAGGTCAACCTTTCGCTGCATCACGGCAGGTATGATCCGGTTGTTTCCTACTCCCACAGTTGGAAACTGGCACAGGAGTTGGAGCGCCTGGGGGCCCGGCAGTTTTTTTTCGACATCTTCGATGGAGGGCACGATATTCGTTACGATACCGCATTCCGGTGGTTCGAGGCCTTGCTGCGGAAGGAAAACCAGGGGGGGCGGCTTACTGGGTGAATTCCCTGTAGCAGAAGTCCCTGTAGCAGAAGTCCCGCTGGTCGGCATCAAAGCTTCGCCTTGAGCCATTTGTAGGTTTTAGGCCAGCGGAAGACTTCGGGCATGAAGAGGATGTCCTCTTTACTATTCCCCTTTTCCAAGGCTTCCGCGATGGTCTGGTAATCCGGGAAACTGTCGGGCGGACATTGCAACAATAGTTCGCGAGCGAGCTCTTTTCGGGTCACAGTAATCTCCTCCCGCATCCTCATTGTAAGATCAAGGGGTATTTCTCGCCTATGAGCGGGACTTCTGGGTACTGATTCAGTTCGCGTATTTCTGCCCATTCTAGAATGCCCGGCATGCTGCTATTGTGCTGGTGGCTGCCACAGTCAGCATATACACAGGTTTGACTCGGGATCGAGAGGAAGGCCCTCTCGCAATAAACGCAGTACGACCACCGATCGGCCATCTGTTCTTCCTCCCCTTGCACGCTGGTTTCAGTGGCAGATAAGGCTCATATTCTGATTACTTAGCCAGCATTTCAAGGCTTCGACCGAATAGCTTCCGATGCAGAGTTTTACCGTCTCGTTTCCCCTGATGTTCTAATTAAAACACACCTTACGTCATCCCACAAGGCCTCTCTTGCACATTTTTTGCACATTTGTGTCAAAGGTCCGGAATCACGCCAAGTTCAGTCAGACCAGAATCCGCTCCTGCCTTTGACGGCTTCAAACCTAGATTACCCTGAGTCGAGCGCCCCAGGCCATGAGGCTTGGACGAGTTAGCTGGTCCACTGGTCGCTTTAGCGGCTTTCCACCATCAAGTTGTCGAAGAATACATAGGAGTCCGCCTTGGACCAGAGGCCGATCCGCCCATCGATATTTTCTTTCCAGGTATATTCCAGGTACTTTCTGTTGTTCAGGTACCCCTCTATGGTTTTCCCGTTAATAACCAGCTTCAAGCTGTGCCAGTGGGTTGAGGGCGTCACCACGTTTCGAGCCCACTGAACAGAAGAGCGTTTCCCCTGCTCCATGCTAAAGAGGACCAGATTGTTTTCCAGAGCATTAGCGCGCAGCACCAGGTACTCGCCATTCGGCCTGATGTTGAAGGCGATCCCGGCAGCCTGATCGATCCGGCCGCCGACCCCCTTGAAGGAAACCTCGACGCTGCCGTTGCGAAACGCCTTGATCTCGTTGTCGACTGCCAGCGGGAAGTAGCGGTAGGCCTCCAGATTTTTGAGGAACTCACTCGACTTCTCGCCATAGAGGGCCTTTGCCTTTTGCTGCACCCCCGCAGCCAGGAGACCTTGTTCCCGGGTCCTGCCGTCGACTGCATAGACTCTTCGACCGCCGTCCTGGTCGATGTGCCAATAGCCTACCAGGGCACTGAACTCCCTGGCTTCGCCCCCCGGCGTACCGTTCCTGAAATTCGAACGTTGGACCTTTGCGGCAGTGGCCGCAGCAACAGGCACGGCGAGTGCCAGCATGGTCAATGCCAATGCTGTTTTTGCGATTAGCCGCATACCGATCACCTTTTGAGTGGCGCCCGTTCCTTCCCGCCGGACAGGACCACCTATTACCGTGCCACGATTCCCAATGCCCTGTCCAGTAACTCTTCTCCCGGGGTTTTTCATAAATCCGGACTCGTTTTCACTCGCAAGCGGGCCTTTGAGGCCGGCAAGGTAATCCTGAACGTGCAGCCCAACCCTTCCTCACTCTCCAGCTCGATCCGACCTTGATTGATCTCAACTGCCCAGCGCGTAATGGCGAGTCCCAGCCCTGTTCCACCCATTTCCCGGGATCGCCCTTGGTCAATGCGGTAAAAACGATCGAATATCCTCCCCTGGTGCTCTGGCGAAATCCCGGGTCCGTCATCCGTCACCTCAATGACCGCCTCACCGCTCGGTGAGTAGCGCACCATCACCCGGATATTCCCCCGGTCCGGTGTATATTTGATCGCGTTATCAACCAGGTTAATGACTGCCTGGCGTAGCGTGGTGCGGTCAATATCGGCCCAGACCGGTTGCGAAACTCTGACTGTCAGATGCTGTTCCTTCTCTTCGGCCAGAACCTGAATCCAGTCGGTCACCTCTGCCGCCAGAGCTGAAAGGTCGCTTGGTTCCGGAAGCATCTGCTGTGCACCTGAATCAGCCCGGCTCAGAACCAGCAGGTTGTCCACCAGTTTATTCAGGCGGTCCGCCTCCTCAAGCATGCTGGCAATAACCTCGCGATAACCCGCCGCATCGCTCTTTTCCTGCAGTCCCACCTCGCCGACGCTGCGGATTGCCGTAAGAGGAGTGCGCAATTCGTGGGACGCGTCGGCGGTGAAGCGGCGCAGGCGGTCGAAGGAATCCTCCAAGCGGGCGAAGGTCTTGTTGAAGACGCTCGCCAGCCTGCCGAACTCGTCCAGGGGGTCCTCCACGGGAAGCCGTTCTGAAAGTCGCTCGGCCGTGATCTCCGCGGCCTTCGCAGCCAGAGCACCAATGGGTGCCAACGCTCGCCCCGCAAGTAAATATCCCCCGAGGACTGCCAGGGCCAGGGAGAGCGGGATGCCGATCAGCAGAATAAGCGCCAGGCTCGCCAGGCTCTGCCGTAGCGTCTGCTCCGCTTCGGAAACGGCAACCAGGTAGCCGTGCCCGGGGGAGTTCACCGCGACGACTCGAAGCCGGTAGAGTCGATCGTTCGGCGCCCGCCAGGACCGGGCAGCCCCCGGGCCACTGCCGGCGACACCCTTTTCCAGCCCGAAGCGGCTCCAGCTGTCCGTCTCAGCCAAAACCTGCGTTCCTTCGCTTACCTGGAAGAAATCAACCGAGCCGTGCTGGGCCAGTTCATTTATTTCATTGGGCTCATCACGCACCACCCGGGTGACCGTGGCGAGATCTCTTTCGAGTTGATCGTCGATCTGACGCAGCAAACTGGAACGGACGAAAGTATAAATACCGAGGGCGAAGCAGAGGACCAGTCCTGCCAACGCCGCCGTGTACCAGAGAGTGAGCCGGATACGGACGCTACGGGGTTTGAGCCGCATGCTCACCCCTCCTCTTTAAGCACGAAGCCGAGGCCGCGGACTGTCTTGACCAGCTTTTTATCAAAGGGGCCGCCAACTTTGCGCCTCAGCCTGGCAATGTGAACGTCAATGACGTTATCAAGAGGAGTGGAGCGATCCTTCACCTGCCAGACGTCGCGCGAGAGCATCTCACGGGAAACGATTCGGCCCTGGTTGCGCAGCAGGTATTCCAGCAGCTCAAACTCCTTCACGGTGAGTTCGATCTGCTCACTGCCACGCGTCACCTTGCGGGTAACCATATCAAGCGTCAGGTCAGCCAGGCTAAGCCGGAGCTGTGGGTCCTTCTTGCCGCGGCGCAGGATAAGCCGGATGCGGGCCAGCAGTTCCGGGAAGGCGAACGGTTTAACCAGGTAGTCGTCCGCACCGCTGTCGAGCCCCAATACAAGGTCCTCAACGCCGTCCCGGGCGGTGAGGATGATGACCGGAGTCTCAATGCCTCTTTTCCTCAAGGTCCCGAGGATCTCAATGCCGTTCCTGCCCGGAAGCATCAGGTCAAGCAGCACAAAGTCGAAGAGTTCCGAGTTGAGCTGGAAGAAACCTTCCTCGCCGGTATGAGCCACGGTGACGCGATACGATTCAGCCTCCAGACCCCTTCTCAGCGCCTCGGCTACTTTCTTTTCGTCCTCGATCACCAGTATGTGCATTGCGTTTACCATGGTCACGATTATCGGTGACTTCCCTAGAGATGACAACTGAAGTAATTCTGACAAAGTGTTCAGAAATAGATACCACTTTTTAGAGCTGAGAGGTTTGCCAAACTGCTAAAAGAGAGGCCCGCCCCGTCGTTGAGAAGGCGAGCCGCTTATTCTGTTCTTTTAGCCGTCAGAAAGTTTAGGCTATGAAAGGTTTGACTGGCATCGGGAGGATTAGTGACTTTCAGAGGTCGGGACTCCCCTCACCCAGACCGCGGGGGAGGGGAGTCAAATAGCAGCGTCGGATTAATGGTTCTATCGCCGAGGGGTGAGCCTTGAAAGGGGAGGGGGCTTGCTTTAACAGCTACCCGTAGCCGCGCCATTGCCTCGGGGGAGCTACACTGAGGTGGGTGGGCAATGCTGCGCCGCACGGAGTCACCTTTTGGGCTGCTTCAGGGGGAGGGTAACAGTGACCTCGGTTCCTTTGCCGACAGTGCTGCGCACGTCGATGTCGCCGCCATGGCGCTTGAGGATGCCGTAACTGACAGTAAGACCCAGCCCGGGCCCCCTGCCGGCAGGCTTGGTCGTGAAAAAGGGATCAAAGATCTTGCCGAGGTTTTGCGCGGGAATGCCACAACCGTTATCCCGGATGCAGATCACGACCTGTGGAAGTTCGGCGTACTTTTTCAGCAGCTTGGTAGTGATCTCGAGGGTACCTCCATCGGGTAAGGCGCTCTTGGCATTCTGCAGCAGGTTCACAAACACCTCCAGGAGTTTGACAAAGTCGCCCTCGATGGCGGGAAGCGCCGGGTCCGCACACCAGTTCAAGGTGATCCCCATTTCGGCATATTGCTCACTCATGATGTCCAGCGTATCTCTCAGCACCTGGTTGAGGTCCATCTGGCTGAAATTGCAACGCGCCTGTGTCGAGAAACGGATAAGATCATCGACGATGTTCTGGCAGCGGATCGCAGCGCTCTCCATATCCTCCAGTACGTCGATCCCTTCCATCAGTTCGGTCCCGATCGGTTGAGACAGGGCGGACCTGCGCAGCATCTGAATGGCGCCCAAAATCCCCGCCAGGGGGTTGTTCAACTCGTGCGAAGCGCCGGAGATCACCTCCCCCAAGGTCGCCATCTTTTCCGACTGGATAAGTTTGGCCTGTGCTTCCTTGAGGTGCCGGGTCTTCTCCTGCACCTTTCTTTCCAGCTGAGTGTTCCATTGCTGGCGCTCTTCTTCCAAAAGCTTTCGTTCCGTAATGTCTCTGATGATCACCTGGGTTGCCGACTTTCCCTGAAAAGTGATACTTATTCCGGTCGCTTCTACGTCCTGGGCGCTCCCGTCCCGGCGCAGGATCTTGAATTCCTGCAGCGGGGAGGCAAGCCCAGTGTCAACGGCCTGCCGGATGCGCTGCTGGATCATTTCACGATAGTCTGGATGGATGCTGGAAAGAACCTGGGTGCCGATGAGTTGCTCAGGTCCTGCGACACCGAAGAGTTTGCAGGCCTGGCTGTTAACGTAGAGATAGCTCCCCTCACTTTGCACCAGAATCGCGTCGGGCGCATTTTCGAAGAGTTTGCGGTAACGGTCTTCGCTTTGCTGGAACTCCCGCTCCATGGCCTTGCGTTCGGTGATATCCCGGAAAATGCCCCTGGTGACCAACGGTTTTCCGTCGAGGAGGCTACAGTTGATGCTCCCCTCCAGATCAACGATCGTCCCGCTCTTTGAGGTGAACTGAACATCCACCCTTGGGATGGTCTTGCCGCTCATGATCTCCTGGAACAGCAGGGAACAGTGGTCCCTGCATGCCGGGGAGATGACGTCGAAGACCTTGAGGGAGGCTATCTCCTCATCCGAGTAACCCATGGCCTGTTTCCAGGCGCGGTTCACATAGATGAAGGAGCCGCTCTGGTCGACGCTCTGGATCAGGTCGTTGGCATTGTCCAAAAGGTCGTGGTGGCGCTCCTCGCTTAGTTTCAGGGCCTCCTCGGTCGCTATGCGCCCGGAGATGTCCAGGAAGCTTTCCACCAGGAAATCCCGGCCGCGCATCTTTACCTTGGTGACCGTCTTGACAATCGTGATGCATTCGCCATTAGCCTTGAGGAGCCTGCGCTCAGCATTGTCGATGTTTTGCCCCAAGTCCATGATCGGGCAGCGCCAGTTCTCTGTCTGGCAAACGAACCTGTGGCAGGGTGACCCGATGATCTCTTCGCGGGAAAAGCCTATAATGGCTGCCGCCTTGGGATTGACGTCCTCGATGAGGTGGGTTTCGGCGTCGATGATAAAGATGCCGACCTGCACCGTCGCAAAAATGGTGCTCAAGCGGTGCTGGCTCTCCTCCAAATCCAGCTCGATACTGTTCTGATCGAAAATCCGGTTGTTGTGAGGATCCTTTGACAAGGGCTCTTGCATTCCATGAGGTATATTGTTCGACATAGCTACTCCGGCTGTTTAGAATGAGCCAAATTTCTTTTGGCAGTGGGACGCAAGGGATGCATCAGACCTATCCTCTCACCTTGTTCAGGCGCCTAGATCTCTGCACAGACCCTGCCAGCCGTATCCTGCAATCAGTAAGGGATAAAAGTTCCTCCTGCATTCCCGGATTTGCGGCACGTATTGTGCTGTCCAAACGCAAGGCATATCTCTAATTAAAGCAGGGAAGCGCCCTTTACTGCTACTTCTGAGCACCGCCGCTGCTGCATTTAATTATAAGTGTCCGATAATTAAATGCTTTATTGCCCGGCGACCAGCGGGAAATTGGGGCTGCCGGAAGCTTGCGGTAAAGTACCAAACCTTACAACTGCTTGAAATGGCCGACATTGGTCCCTTTGCTGCGTGATTTGCCGCTTTATTCCCGGCAGGCGACGCGAGACCCGGGAATCAGCATTTGGGTGAAAAGGCGCTGGGGCATATGACCCACCGAGAGTTATTTGCCCCGGTGAGAGCGTTGGATGAGTCCCGGATCGTCGACTTTTGCCTTGCTACATCCGAGTATGCATATAGTGCAAAATAATAGAAGGGTATCTGCCGAAGCGATTCCCTGCCATTAACCAGGTCCGTGAAGGGACGATTATATGAGCCAGAACCGAGTATTGGTCGTAGATGATGAAAAACTGATCGCCTGGTCCCTTGCCACCATGCTGAAAAAGGAGGGCTACCTGGTGGAGGCGGCCGCCACGGGAAACGAGGCGCTCCTCAAGTTCGAGAATTTCAAGCCGGAACTGGTGATGCTCGACATCTGTCTTCCTGATATGAACGGTCTGGAACTTCTGAAGAGATTCAAGGCGGCAAACGAAGAGATCTATATCGTCATGATGACCGCCTATGCCAATGCGGATTCCGCCGTTCAGGCGCTGCAGGACGGGGCGGAAGATTTCTTCGGAAAACCGTTCAACCTGGACGCCATCAAGCACGTCGTCAACCGTGCTTTTGAGAAAAGGCGACTCAGAAAGGAAGTGGACTTTTTCCGCAGGGAACTGCGCAAGAAGTCCGACCAGGATAAGTTGATCGGAAACAGCCAGAAGATGATCGAGGTCTTCAAGATGATCAAAGTCTGCGCCGATACCGATGCGAAGACCGTCCTGATCACCGGCGAGAGCGGAACGGGAAAGGAACTGGTGGCGAGGGCGATTCACTACCACAGCGCCCGTGCCGACGCACCGTTCATCGAGATCAACTGCGCCTCCATTCCGGAGAATCTGCTGGAAAACGAATTGTTCGGTCACGAGAAGGGGGCCTACACGGACGCCTCGAAGATGCACAAGGGGGTCTTCGAGATGGCCGAGGGCGGGTCGGTCTTTCTGGACGAAATCGGGGATATGCCCTTTGCCATGCAGGCGAAAATCCTCAAGGCGGTCGAGACCAAGCGTTTCAGGCGTCTTGGCGGCCAGGAGGACGTGGACGCGAATGTCCGGATTATAACGGCCACCCACCAGAACCTCCCGCTTATGGTGAAGGATGGAAAGTTCCGGGGAGACCTTTTCTTCCGTCTCAACGTCATGAATGTCTGCCTGCCGCCGCTTCGGGAGCGTAAGGAGGACATCGAGTCGCTGGTTCAGTACTTCATCGAGACCCTGAACGAAGAGTACGGAAGAAACGTGCTGGAGGCCGCCCCAGAAACCCTGGCGTTCCTCACCGGGTATGATTGGCCCGGAAACGTCCGGGAACTGCGCAACTGCATTGAGCGTCTCATGATGCTGGAGCAGGAAAAGATCCTTTCCGCTCAGTATCTCAGCCCCGAAATCAGGCGCAGTTGGACGCCGGAGCAAGCAGAGGCTCCCCGTGCTGTCAGGTCCGAGGTTGCCGGTGAGTACATACTCTTACCTGCGACGGGGATCTCGCTTGATGAACTGGAAAAACTCCTGATCCAGTTCGCCCTGAAGAAAGCGGGCGGAAACCAAACCAAAGCAGCTCAATTTCTCAAGACGAGCCGGGATACACTGCGCTACCGGATGAAGAAATTCGGCCTCTCGGATACGGCTAAGGAGGGGGGAGCCGAGTTGAACGGCCTCCTCGCTACCGAGGTCGGTTCACGGTTGATCGGTCCCGAAGCTTTCGACTGCAGCTAACACCCTGTTTCCCGCTCTGGGCGCAGGAGCCGCTCACCTCTGGCCGTCTCAGGGCCTTTCCAACCTCATAGCCAAGTGCCAGCAACATCCCTGGAGGAAATGTGTCGATGTCTCTCTCAAGCGCGCTGAAAAAGTCACTGATCGCGGTCTGTTTGCTACTTGTCCTTGCAGCCTGTTCCGCCAGAGCTCCGAAAGTGACAACGGCATTACCAGACACTGGACCCTCTGCCGTTGAACACACTAAAACGGTAGCCCGAGTGAATGGCAAAGAGATCAGCGCCGCTGAACTGAAGCGGGCCGAAAAAATCCTCATGACCAACAAACCCGGCTTGCAGATTCCGCCGCTTTTGCAAAAGCAATTTGAAATGCAGGCACTAGATCAATTGATCTCCTCTGAGCTGCTTTTCCAGGCAAGCCAGAAGCTGGAGATAAAGGACCTCGACCAGCAGGCGGAGGAGAGACTGGCGCTGATCAAAAAAGGGTTTTCCGACTTGAAGGATTTCCACCGAGAACTCCAGAAAATCGGCCTCGACGAGAAAATGTTACTGGCAGCTACCCGGCGCGACCTTGCCATTGCCTATCTGGTTAACACCGACATCGCCTCCAGTGTTACGGTAAGCGAAGCGGAGGTGCAAAAGTTTTATCAGGGGAATCCGGAAAAGTTCCGTCAGGAAGAGCAGGTGAGGGCTCGTCATCTCTTGATCGGCGTCGCGAACGATGCAGGGGCGCAGGCTAGGAAGGCAGCTCGCGAAAAAGCCGATGCCTTGCGCCAGGAACTGCTAGCTGGCGCGGACTTCGCCAAGCTAGCCAAGGAGAATTCAACCTGCCCCAGCAGCAAGCAGGGCGGTGATTTGGGGTTTTTCGGCAAGGGGAAAATGGTCCCTCAATTCGAGCAGGCTGCTTTTGCTCTGGAACCGGGAGGTTTAAGCGGCGTGGTGGAGACCCAATTCGGCTACCACATAATCAAGTTGACGGACCGGATAAAAGGCGAGGATATACCCTTATCCGCAGTAAAGAGCAAGATAGAGAAGTATCTCAAAGTTCAAAAGACCAACGAGGCTATTGAGCATTTTGTTGCTGCAGCGCGTAAGGAGGCCAAAATCGACCTGCTGTTGCCGTAAAAAGATTCAATGGCCAGGGTTTTGCCGTTAACCGACCGTTTGCCAGCCGTCAAAGTGTCAGGGCGAAATATTGATTCGCCCCTACAGATGCCAAGAGAAAATCATTATTTGTTTTTGGTCAAAAGGGTAGGGGCGAATCATCACTCGCCCAACGGTGCTGCCATCTACTACGCACCGTCGAAAACAACTTCAAACAAGTTCAAAATTCCCCTCTCCCGGAGGGGGAGGGCTAGACATAATGTCTGCCAGGCGAAAAAAAGGACCCGCCCCTTGCAAACGTGGGTTACGCTGTCGGAATTAATTCCAA
>JGI24143J45723_1000265_pt1 | contig 28256 bp, 22 predicted proteins | sample BarGraIncu00432A_FD_45723 | JGI IMG/M metagenome (IMG submission 45723) | reverse complement strand
TTCTACAGGGAACGGCTAGACGATAGGAGCCGTATGAGCTGAGAGGTTCACGTACGGTTCTGTGAGAGCGTGGGGGTGAGATTCCCGTGCGCTACTCGACTTGTGGTCGGATTCCAGAGCCGCCTCGATGCACTGCAGTTCCAGGAGGACTTAAAGAAGCGGCTTGAGGGCTTCAATCTGGAATTGCATGCCGAAAAGACTCGCCTCATCGAGTTCGGGCGCTACGCGGCCGAAAATCGTAAGAAGAGGGGCGAAGGTAAGCCGGAGACCTTCGACTTTCTTGGATTTACCCGTGTATGTGGCAAAACCAGGAAAGGAAGGTATTTACTGCTTAGGCACACGATGCGGAAAAAGATGCAGCGCAAGCTTCAGGAACTCAAAAAGGAGCTACGTAAGCGTTTGCACGACTCCATCACGGACGTGGGGAAATGGCTGCGGGCAGTACTGGTGGGGCACTACCGATACTACGGGGTACCCTGCAACAGCCAGAGACTCAGCGCGTTCAGGTATCATCTTCTTTACTACTGGAAATGGATAGTTCGTCGCCGAAGTCAACGGCAGCGGACTACCTGGGACCGAATGAACCTGATAGCAACTCGCTGGCTTCCCCGACCGCAAATCTACCATCATTACCCTGATGAACGCCTGCGCGTCACTACCTGAGGCAGGAGCCCTGTGCGGGAAATCCGCTCGCAGGGATCTGTGCGGGGGGTGTCGGGTAACTGGCATTCCTACCGCGACGTTGCGTCTTTATCTAACGTCGACTCAAAGAAAGATCAAAAAAGTCCCAATTGCAGCGGATGGTTGAACGTTGACCACCAGGGCGTTTCACGATCTTGGAGGTTAGTGGGAAATCTCCGTTTTCCCATTGACTATACTTATCATGGAAGTCTACTTTCCGCAAAGACCGACGGCGCCTGACCAATCGATGATATCAAAATGGAATGCTAAGCTACAAGAGATGTTGTCGAAATGGGAAGGCAGTGTAGCGGTCAGGGCTCACCTCCCTCGCGCAGGGCAATACGGATTGCCTCATCATAAGGTGTAGGCTCGAAAGGGATCAACTCCCGTATCCGGTTGTCCCGGCAGATCACCTCGTTTTTCACGCCTTCGATCAGGGGCATGGAAATGGAGGGCTTCACGGGGGTGATCAGTGCGACCCAGTAGGAGGAGAGCTTAGGAGTCAGGAAAGGGACCGGTATTATCAGCTGCGTTTTGTTACGGATGCGGCCGAAGCGCTTCATCATTTCCAGATACGAGAGGATGTCGGGCCCGCCGATGTCGAAGGTCTGATCGGCGGTTTGTTCTTCTTCCAGACAGCCGACCAGATAGCGGATCACATCACCGACAGCAATCGGCTGGCAGCGGGTGGATACCCAGCGCGGGGTAATCATTACCGGCAGACTCTCCACCAGTGAACGGATCATTTCAAAAGAGGCTCCTCCGGCCCCGATGATAACCGCAGCCCGGAGAATAGTCGTTGCGAAGGATGCCTCGCCGAGGATCTCCGCGACCTCACGTCGGCTGGCCAGGTGTTCGGATAGGTCAGGCCCGGTTTCGCCAAGTCCTCCCAAGTAAATGACCCGTTTAACTCCGGCTTTTTCCGCAGCCGCAACGAAGTTCTGCGCTGCCAGGCGGTCCCGTGACTGGAAGCCGGAGCGCCCTCCGGCCATAGCGTGGACCAGGTAGTAGGCTGTATCGATCCCGCGGCAGGCGTCATGCATGCCCAACGGTTCGAGGAGATCGGCTCTGACCTGTTCTACCGCTTCGGGCAGTAAAGGAGTGGGGCTGCGGACCAAAGCCCGTACTTGATAGCCTTGTGCACAGAGAGCATTGACCAGACGCCTACCGATGAAACCTCTTGCTCCAGTGACCAGGACATTCTGCCTGGCTGACTTTATGTCTTCCATCTTTCACCTCTTGATATCGTAGCATCAAGTCATGCCACCGTCAGGTACGGGGCTGGGGCAACTCGAGCCCGCTCTGTCAACCTCTGCTTTTAGAACAGCCGCATCTCCCCTCAGACATGGTTACGCAGCATGAGCTCCGACGGATGCGGTGAGAGATAAAACTGCTGCAGGTACTCCTGCCGGTACTTCGCGACGTAATGTTTCAGAAGCGTCAGAGGGACAACCGGAGGTAACAGGCTGTGACGGTATCGATCAATGACCTTGAGGAGTTCCTCCTTCTCCTCCCGGCTCAACTCCTTCTTGAAGTAACCCATGATGTGCTGCAGCACGTTGCAGTTTTTGCCGACGGTCGCGTGCAAAGCCAGGTCCTTCATGAACCCAGCCTCGTAACTCTGCAGCAGCTCCAGCCTGGCTCCATCACGACCGTGTGCTGGATTTGCTGCGCGCCGGTGCCTCTCAGGGAGAGTTGGTAGCGCAGGGGCGTTGAGCCTCCCTTCCCCTTCCAGCGGGAGCAGGGGGAAATGACGGGCCACTGCTGCGGCAAAAGTCCGCTGCCGCTTTTGCTCGGCATGCCGCCTGCGGCGTAGACCTTGACCTGGTAGAGTCCCGAAGGGTGGGTCCTTCTTGAAGATGAAGCCGCACAGATCATCAGCCTCCAGTTCCCTGACCCGGCGATCGCTGTAGGAGAGTATCTGTTGGGTCTTGTCGGTGCGGCTTCTGTTGGTGACCAGACGCGGGGAGGCCGGTTCGCCTTCCAGGAGCATGGCCTCGCGAGGTATGGTCATGCCGCACTGAACTTCCGGGCGGACCAGCAGAAAGCGGAAGAACCGCCCGAGGGCGGTCAGCGACATCCAGCAGATAGAATAAGCCGCCAACAGAGCCACATCTGAGCCGTCTTGATAAGCTGATGAATGGAGTTCCTGGCTCTTTTGTCGGTTATTATTTCCGAGCCTCATACTTCCGCTCATGCTCCATGGACGGTCGTTGCTATTTGTTCCCGTTTGATCTCGTATTTTCGTATCCGGGCGCGCAGTGTGCTGGCGTTAAGACCGAGGATTTTCGCCGCCCCGCTTTCCCCTTCGATGCGCCAACCGGTTTTCATGAGTGTCTGGAGGATATGGTCGTGTTCCAATTCGACAAGAATTTTGACGCTTTTACTCTCTCGCCTCTCCTTCCCGTCACGTCGCTCTTGGGTCGCGGTAGCCACTGAAGGTGTGAACCAATCCATTAACTGGAGCGTGTTCCCTTGGCTGGTGATTACCGCCCTCTCAATGATATTTTCTAGCTCCCGCACATTGCCTGGCCAGGAATATAGCTGAAGTGCCTTCAGGACATCTTTTGACACGATCTCTATCGACTTACCGATTTTATTGTTGAATTTCGTCACAAAATGATCGACGAGTAGAGGAAGATCTTCCTTGCGCTGCCGCAATGGCGGCATTATGATTGGAAAAACATTAAGCCGATAGAACAGGTCTTCCCGAAACTTGCCGTTACGGACCAATTCCTCCAAATTACGGTTGGTAGCAGCGATGATCCGCACATCGACCTTTATGGTGCGAGGACTGCCAAGTCGCTCAAACTCGCCATCATGAAGCACCCGGAGCAGCTTGCCTTGCAGTTCCAAGGGCAGCTCGCCAATCTCGTCGAGGAATAAGGTGCCGGTGTCGGCCAACTCGAAGCGTCCGATCTGTCGGTCATGAGCCCCGGTAAACGCACCCTTTTCCCGCCCGAAAAGCTCACTTTCAACGAGGGTCGTCGGTAGTGTCGTGCAGTTGACTGTTATCAGCGGCCGGTCCTTGCGATTGCTGCTGCAGTGAATGGCACGTGCTACCACTCCCTTGCCGGTGCCGGTTTCACCAAGGAGAAGAACTGTCGCATTCATGGGCGCTACCTGCTCGACTCGTAAGAATACCTGCGATAGGGCTTTGCTTTTACCGATGATCTCGCCGAAGTTGAACTGCCGGGCTGCCTCCTTCTGCAGATAGATGTTTTCAGCCTGAAGACGGTTCTTTAACCGTTTTATTTCCGCGTAAGTACCCTGAAGTGACTCTTCTGCACGCTTACGTTCCTCTATTTCTTGTGTGAGTTGCACATTTGCCCTTGCCAGCTCTTCAGTGCGCTTGGTCAACTCTGAAGTCTGCTCATGTACCGTTAACTCCCGGGTATCAAGTGCTTTTTGACCGAGCCTCTGCGCCGCGGCTTTGGTCCTGGGTGGATTCAATCTGGTTGTTTGTGTACACAAACGATCTTCAGCATGGCATCGCAATTCTGTGGCCGCTGTTGATAGGCTCTTTTTTTTACCGATTCCCATCGCTTACTCTCTCTTGTTCTGTATTGGCCAAGTGGATAGGCCCTAATGCTGGTTAGCTGCCAGCAAAGTGGCGAATTCCTCGGCAGCCACGGGGCGGCTGAAGTAATAGCCTTGACCCTCGGCGCAGCGATGGGACAGCAGAAAAGCAAGCTGCTGCTGCGTTTCGATACCCTCGGCCACAACCCGCAGCTTGAGGCTGGCGCCCATTGCAATGACGGCACTGACGATAGCCTGGCCGGTATCGCTTTCAATGCCCTGCACGAAGGACTGGTCGATCTTGAGGGTGTTGACAGGGAAACGCTGTAGATAACCCAGACTGGAATAGCCGGTACCGAAGTCATCAATGGCAACCAGCACGCCAAGATTCCTGATCTCTTGTAAGATCGCCGTCGTTAGTTGCATGTCCTGCATGAGCCCGCTTTCGGTCAGCTCTAATTCGAGATGGCACGGGTCCAGGCCAGTGTCGGTGAGGATGGCACTGACGCCGGCAAGAAAGTCCTTGCTCTGGAGCTCGACCGCCGAGACGTTGACCGCTATATGACCGAGTCTGAGGCCTGCTTGCAACCAGTCTTGGGCCTGACGACAGGCTTCGCGTAGCACCCATTTGCCGATCGGCAGAATGAGGCCGCAGTTTTCGGCGATGCTCACGAACTGCGTCGGGCTTTCGAGTTGATGCTCGGATCGCTGCCAGCGGAGGAGGGCCTCGGCACTGGTAATAGCGCCGGTCTCAAGATTCACCTTCGGCTGATAATGCAAGACAAACTCGCGCCGCTCGACCGCTTGGTGCAGCGCCTGCTCAACGGATTGTACCGCGAGTTCGCAAACATTCATGCCCGGAGTGTACACCTGGTAGTTATTGCGACCGCTACTCTTGGCATGATACATCGCGATATCGGCATTTTTTAGCACAGCCTCGGCATCCTTGCCGTCATCCGGGTAGAGGCTGATGCCGATGCTCAGGGTGACGTGGAACCGATGACCATCGACGAGCTGAGGTTTGGCCATGGCCTTGATCAACTTTTCGGCACTGAGGACAGCGTCCTGCAAGCTCTCAACTCCAGCAAGCAGCACCACGAATTCATCACCACCTTGGCGGCTGACGGTATCCAAGGGGCGGATGCACGCATGCAGACGCTTGGCGACCGACTGCAGCAGTTTGTCGCCGGCCGCTTGTCCAAGCGAATCGTTGACGTGCTTGAAGTGGTCAAGGTCCAGATGGAGTAGGGCGACCTTTTTGTCATGAAGCTGCGCGAGTGCGATCGACAGCGCCAAACGGTCGGTCAGCAGCGCACGATTCGGCAAACCCGTGAGAAAGTCGTGCTCGGCCATATGGGAGATCTGAGCGGCGGCCTGCTCGGCGGCATCGGTCATCGTCTGGGCTTGAACCACCGCGATGGCGAGGCTCTCGTTCGCTTCGCGCAACTGCGTCTCGGCACGTGCGGCCTTGTCTCTTGAGGCCCCTCCCTGGTCGCGCAGCGTCTTCTCGCGCATATCGGCAGTCTCTTCGCGCAAGTCGACTACCTCTTCGCGCATATCGACCACCTTTTCGCGACTAACGACGGACTTTTCGTCGGCAAGGACCACTGCCTCGTGCTTGGTGATGGGCTTCAAGCCCGCCGAGGCCGGCGACTGCGCGATTTTGTTTGACTCAGGTGGCACTCCGACTGCGGCTTGCTGGCGGGGTAGGGGGGGGTTGTTTTTCACAGTTTACCTCGATCGTCCGTGCGGGGGCTGGCCGCTGCTACTCGGGGTATCGCGGACATCAATGCCGTTGGGTTGCCAGTATGGCCGCGAAATCCTCGGCAGCCATAGGCCTGCCAAAGTAGTATCCTTGTCCCTCGGTGCAGCCCTGCAATTTCAAAAATGCCAATTGTTGCCGCGTTTCGATTCCTTCGGCCACAACCCGCAGTTTGAAGCTTGCGCCTAGCGCGATGACGGCCCTTACGATGGCATCGCCGGTTTCGCCATTTATGCCCTGCACGAACGACTGGTCGATTTTGAGCGAATCGACCGGGAACCGCTGCAAATAGCCTAGGCTGGAATAGCCGGTGCCAAAGTCATCAATGGCAATCCGCACGCCAATCCCCCTGAGCGCCTGTAAGGTAGCCGTTGTCAGTTGGGTATCCTGCATCAGCCCGCTTTCGGTTAGTTCTAATTCTAGGCGGTGCGGGTCTAGGCCACTGTCGGTGAGGGTGCTAAGGACCCCGGCGAAAAAACCGGTGTCGTGGAGCTCGATTGCCGATACGTTAATCGCAATCTGGCCGATTTCGTGGCCCTCTTGCAGCCAGCGTTGGGCTTGGTGGCAGGCTTCGCGGAGCACCCACCTGCCGATCGGCAAAATGAGGGCGCAGTTGGCGGCGATGTCAATAAACTGGGTCGGGTAGTCGAGATGAAAATCTGATCGCGTCCAGCGGAGGAGGGCCTCGGCACCAGTAACAGTCCCGGTCTCCAGATTCACCTTAGGCTGGTAATGCAAGACGAGTTCGCGCTTCTCGATCGCGTGTAGTAACGCCTGCTCTATGGATTGCAGCTCAATCGCACGGGCATTCATACCCAAAGTGAACACTTGGTATTTATTGCGGCCGCTTCTCTTGGCATGATACATAGCGATGTCGGCATTTCTGAGCACAGCTTCGGCATCCTTGCCGTCATCCGGGTAAATGCTGATGCCGATGCTCAGGGTGACGTGGAGCTGATGGCCATCGACGAGATGGGGTTTGGCGACGGCCTTGATCAGCTTTTCGGCGCTGAGGGTAGCGTCCTGCAACTCCTCGATTTCGGCCAGAAGCACGACGAATTCGTCCCCTCCCAGTCGGCTGACGGTATCCGAGAGGCGGATGCCAGTTTGCAGGCGCTTGGCGACGGACTGCAGCAGATGGTCGCCGAACTCGTGCCCGAGCGAATCGTTGACGTGCTTGAAGCGGTCGAGGTCCATAAATAACAGGGCGACCTTCTTGTCGTGGCGCTGCGCGAGCGCGATTGCCTGGGTCAGGCGGTCGGTCAGTAGCGCCCGGTTCGGCAAGCCCGTGAGAAAATCGTGCTCTGCCATATAGGCCATCTGCGCGGTGGCCTGCTCGGCGGCATCGGTCATCGTCTGGGCATGAACTGTCGCGATGACGAGGTTCTCATTCGCTTCGCGCAACTGCGCCTCGGTGCGCTCGCTAAACGCTGCCTGCTCCCGCGTGGTCCCTCTCTGGGTGTCCAATGCCATCTCGCGCATCCCTGCGCCCTCTTCACGCCGACTGGCTCCCTCCTCACGCAGGCTGGCTCCCTCCTCACGCAGACTTGCGCCCTCTTCCCGCAGGGTCGCACCCTCCTCACGATTAAGGATAGCTTGTTTGCCGGCAAGAAGCGCCGCTCCACCATGCGTGCCCAGTGCTTTCTCTCGCAAGCCGGCGCCCTCTTCACGGAGGCTGGCACCGTCTTCTCGCAGGCTAGCACCCTCTTCGCGAAGATGGGCACCTTCTTCACGCAGGCTGACCCCTTCCTCACGACTAAGCAAAGCCTTTTCGTCGACCAGAACCGCGGCCTCACGCTCGGCGAGAGGCTTCACCACAGCCAAGGCTGGAGAAGGAGCGCTTTCATTCGACTTAAGCTGCCGTTGGGTCGGGACGTTCCGGCGGCTGGGTTCCTTAGTGCTTTTCACGGTTTGCCTCGCTTAACTGTATCGGACTCTGGCGTCCGCGTCGGCCGCCCTCCGAGGAGGCCTTCATAGTCGAGCACCGGGGCACCGATGACGATACCGTCATCGTTGATCTCGAACTGTCGGATTTCGGTGCTGTGAGCGCTGGCGCGCACCTTGACTACCGCCATGACGCGCTTTAGGCGACTGTCCACCTCAATGTAGCGCTGGACGATGATCGCATCGGTGAGAAATGCCGACCCGTAGGGGCTGAACCGCAGATCGATATAGCGATCCTCGAGTTCCGTCGTTAGCAGCACGGTCACGCCGAGACCGGACAGCACGGTGATCATGCGAAATAGCGATTCGCGAAAGTCCTCGCGAAAGGCCGGCGCCACCGCCAGCTCGAATCCGGATAACGAATCGATCACCACCCGGGTGGCTTTCATCTGATGGATGAGGCTGGTCAGATGCTGAACGATTTCGTCCATCGACAGATCCAGTGTACGGGTATTAATCAAACCGATTTGCCCGGCCCGGACCAAATCGTCGAGTGTATGGACCCAAGACCGGCTCGGTGTCTGCTCAAACGCGACGATGATGCCCGGCTCGCCACAGCGCACTCCTTCGGACAGAAAGGCCGTGGCTAGAATGGTTTTGCCCGATCCAGACGGCCCCGCGACCAGCAGAGAATAGCCCCTCGGTAAGCCGCCGCCCAGCATTTCGTCGAGACCTGGCACGCCCATGGTAAGCCGTACTTCGCTGTGCAATGATCTGGAGGCCGTCATCGCGTCCATGCTATCGACGCGAATGACCGCTGCAGGGAAAACTTCGATCCCTGTGTCAGAGATGCGGAAAGTGTGCATGCCCGGGCGAGTCGCCTGACCGCGCATTTTCAGGATCTGCATCTGGCGCACCATAGAATTTCGATAGATTTTCTGGTCTAGGGACAGCAAGCCGTCGGCAACCGCGAAGACCGGGCTTGGATCGCTCGACGACAGATATTCCCCAACAAGGAAAGTGGTGGCCTGCCAGCCACTCAGCAGGATACCGAGCTGCTGGATAAACAGTTGCAGTCTGATCGTGCCTTTGGATTGGTGCGAGGTCTCCAAAATAGCAGACCGAAATGAATCGATGAAGACCAGCGCAGGTGAGGAAGATTCGATTTCTTGTGTGATGCGAGCCAGCACCTGGTCGTAATTACCCGTAGCGACATCTTCGCTTAGATTGACGAAGCGGACCGACTCATTGACCTTTTCGAGGTCAAAGAAAGAAAACTGCTGCTGGTAGCGCAGCATCTTCAATGGTGGTTCTCCGAGTACTGTGAAGAATAGAGCAGGACGTTCCGGAGTTGCCAAGGCAAACATGATCTGATGCGCCAGTGTTGTCTTGCCTGAACCCGGAGGCCCCATGATGAGGTTGAAGGAAAATTCAGGTAGACCACCGCCCAAAACCTGGTCAAGCCCAGGCACGCCGGTGACAAGCAGATTTATGGTCACTTTGTTGCTCATGATTTCGCCTCCCGTGCGGACTCCGACGACTGGGGCTCCCAGACCGGACCCAGCAGGCGCACGGTTAAGGACTCTCCGATCAAGGTGCTCAACAACTCGGTGAAGGTTACCAGTAGAGCATAGCTCGCCTTTGCTGAGGCATCTGGCTCGTGACCCGCCAGGCGAGCCTTGATGCCTGCTAGCTGAAAGGCACTGTCCCCGCGTTCCCCGGCAGTTGCAAGCCACGGGAAGGCGACGCTCGTCAGATGCAGCGAGCGATTGAAAAGAACGTCGACGCCTTGCACACCGATCACTGGAGAGATCCGCTCAGCTACTTGATGCCAAGTGCCAATGGTAGCTTCTGCGACCGCGGCCGCATCGGGTGCTCCTCCAGCACGCTCCTCCAGAGTTCTTCGTATCGCTTCGCGACGGCTATCTGGTGTTGGCATCGGAATATCTCCAACGATCGCGCCGACCTAGGACCCGGTGGCGATGTGTTGATAAGGTGAAAATACGCCTCTTAGGCGGGGATCGCGCTTGAGTCAGGCTTTCTCGCCGAGCTCTCCTATCCCTCTGTTCATATTACCCTAAGCCTGAAAGGATGCAAAGAGCCGAAACTTGAGGTAAGGCAGTCTGCATTGCCCGGCGGGAGTGAACGTCTGGTACCGTGAGGAGGAAACCGACGAGAATATTGCGTGGGTTGGGCAGTGGAACCGGAGGCAGAGGTTTACCTGTGATTAGGCGCTCGTGGCTTGCATGGTTTACACATGAAACGTGACTCTCATCATAAGGTGCATGTGGCCTGCAGGAATTTAGTCATGGATGACGAGATGTTGATTCGGAATCTGGTTGAAGTGATGCAAATACGTCTACATTTTGCACTCTGCCTGTCAGCCAAACATTCAGAGACGTTATTGGCGGGTGTCAAGGTAGTTGTCGCCTCAGTTGAAATTATGCGGCGTCAAGAAGTCTGACTTCCACCATCGGTTCTGGGTTCAGGTAAAACGTCTCCACGGGATCCCAATTCCTGAAGTTTCTGGACCAGCGGTTCGAGTTCTTCAGACTTACTTTTTCATATAGATCCCGGTGGCTGGCCAGGATTGTTTGTTCGCGTCCGAAGTGGCGGTCATCCGGGGTAACGAAACGAATGCTGTTGTGCAAATGCTCAGTGTTATACCAATCAACGAAGCCATCAACTCATACCTGAGCTGCCGCCAAACTGGAAAAAGGCCGGCTGGGATAGGCCTCCTTGAGGAAGGCGACCAGCTTTTCCCGCACCTCTCAGCGCAGGTCGAAAGTGGTCGGGGCGTCCGCACCACTCATGAGGGCGCGCAGCTCAAGGACGTGCTCGCCGGCTTTTGTCACCTGCAGGCCCCATACCTCCCGGTCCCATAGCTGCGACTGTTGCAGAAATTCGAGTAGCTTCCCCTTATTTACAGCAAGTAACTTCTCCACTTGCCCAGTGACTTGCCCGATAATCGACTCTAGCTGCGACTCCGGGCGCCGAATGATCTGAATGATGTAAACCGACTTCGAAGGTTGATCTGCAATCACTCTTCGTGCTGCCGTTGTTCACAGTATCGATTCGTTTGATTCACTAATTATCTCCTGATCCTTATGAATTAGTTTAGGCTGAATCATGGTTAGGGAACGCCACCGGTGTTCATGACAATTGGCATATGATGTGCCATTTCATAGCCTTTCATAGCCAGTTCGAGGCCGTCAAATCCCGGCATATTGACGGTAATCATCAGAGAAAAGGTTCTTTCCCTTTATCTTCTCGAGTGTTTCTTCTCCGCTCGATACACACTGGGTCACAACCCCTTCGCGTTCCGGAATGCGCTTGATCACCTCCAGAATTAGTCTGTCCTCGTCTACGATCAGTATGTTTTCCACTGTTCATCCGTCGTTAACAGATTATCAAGCATTACAGTGCATTGAACCTGCCAACCGTCCAATAAAAAGCGAAATTTTCAATTCACCTAAATTACCAATGGATTGGGAGGGCAGAAAGAAATTTGGGAGATAACTTAAATGGACAATTCGGCCTCAATTTTCTGTGGAAACCACAAGATTTTGAGGGCTATGTTACGGCAAGGCCGACAATCAACGCTAAGGAAAGCTTCAAGGCCCGCGCCGTTTATACCCAGCTCACCGGCATCGTCAAGGTCGTCCTAGTGATCGTCATCGTCATTGCACACTGGCCGCAATGCTGATGACGTTTGCCAGGATACGCGCAATCGGTGTGAGCATTCTTGCGTCCGCGGGGATCTTGGGGATCATCGTCGGTTTTGCCGCTTAGACATTACATTTAGTTATCCCGAGGAAGGGGGTTGTTTGTTTTCAACAGATTAACCGACCGGCTTGCTCTCAAAGAATGTGGCACCTTGATGGTGTTACCGCGGCCAGTTTGTCAGGAATAGAGGAGCAATCAACGATTGTGAGAAAATTATACATTTTGCATACAGGCGCACACACCCTCTAGCTGTGCCACTTGTCCGTCGCTCGGAACGCCGAACAGCATTAAAAACATCCCTTGCATTAACCGGTCGTCGTTCATTCGAAGCATCGTCGGTAAGTGTTTTTTGTCCCAACGAGATAAGCGAAGAAAGTACTCCTCCACTCCTGCCAGTTTGCAGACTCATTTGAAGTCTCATATGAGTTCTCGTACAGGATTCTGGGCTGCTCTAGCTTGTCTTGGTCGGTCCGGACTGCCACCGGTTTTCCCACGCTTTGGTATTCGCTCGACCAGCAGCAGTACGTTGGCATCTCATCAAGGGCAAAGATAGGGTATTATTAATTCAGACAGGTCACGCTGCCGTTTTTTATTTCAAAATTGGAGCGGGTGGGGTGAGGAAATGGTGCCTATAGATAAGGAATTGCCTACAGCATCCGTCAAACTGCGCCGCAAAGCTGAGGAGCGGTTGCGGTCAAAAATGGCGGTTTTGCCTCCCTCCCGAACCAAAGAGGAAACGCAAAGACTCGTCCATGAGCTAGAGGTCCACCAGATCGAACTGGAAATGCAAAACGAAGAGCTGAACCAGGCACTTGGCGAACTCGAACTATCTCGAACCAAATACGCCGAACTATATGATTTCGCACCTGTCGGCTACTTCACGTTAGATGCACAAGGACTGATAAGGGAGGTAAATCTCGCGGGCGCTCAATTGTTGGGACAAGAAAGGCGAGCACTAGTCAATAATTTCTTCAGCCATTTTATTGCTGATGCAGCGGGAAGGGAGGTTTTCTCGGATCACCTTGAAAATGTTTTGCAAAGAGAGGGCTCGCACAGATGTGAAATCGGACTCATTGGTCAGGACGGTGCAATCATCTATAGCCGGATTCAGAGCGTCAGACTGGGTACAGTCGGCGATGAAGGATACTATGTGCTCTCATCTATCTCAGACGGCACGGTTGCCAAACGGTTGGAAAAAGAAATTCAAGATGCCAGAGAATATGCGGAGAACATCGTTGAGACGGTGCGCGAACCATTGGTGGTGCTGAATTCCAATCTGAAAATCCTAACGGTCAACCGCAGTTTTTACCAAACCTTTGAGGAAACACCAGAAAGAACAGTCGGGGAATTCATCTACAAAATAGGCAACCGACAATGGGATATCCCCAAGCTCAAGGCGCTTTTTGAGGCGATCCTCCCCAATGATACAGAACTCAAGAGTTTTGAGGTTGAGCACGACTTCCCCCATATCGGCCGCCGGATTTTCCTACTCAACGCCCGTGGGATTTTCCAAGGTGATGTCAACTCAACTATTATCTTGCTTGCCATGGAGGATATAACCGAACGAAAACGTGTGGAAGAGGAGCGCATGCGGTCGGCGATGATAGTGGAGTCATCAAACGACGCAATTTTTAGCATATCTTTGGACCATACAATCACCAGTTGGAACAAAGGGGCCGAGAACATATTTGGTTATTCTGCAGCAGAGATCATCGGCAGCCCGGTTTATACCCTTATACCGGTTGATCGTCACGATGAAAGATTGCAGATCTTGCAGACGATCTTAAGCGGAGAGCAGGTCAAGCATTATGAAACAACCCGCATCAGAAAAGACGGCAAGATGATCCATGTGTCCATCACCACGTCGCCGATGCTCGGCGCAGATGGAAAGGTCCTCGGCAATGCGGTGATCGCCCGCGACGTGACAGTGCGCAGAGAAATGGAAGATATCATAAAGCACCAGGCAAACCACGACACCCTGACCGATTTGCCCAACAGGCAGCTTTTCATGGAACTTCTGGCTCTTGAACTAGCCGAGTCGCGGCGTCATGCCAAGAAGCTGGCTCTGCTCTTTCTGGATCTCAACGGTTTCAAACAGGTAAACGACACCTTTGGGCACAGCTGCGGGGACCGCCTGCTGAAGGAAGTGGCCCTCCGACTCAAATCAAGCATTCGCGAGTCCGACACCGTAGCCCGCCTGGGTGGGGATGAATTCACCGTTCTTATGCCCGACCTCGGCAGCTCAGGCGATGTGAGCACAGTGCTTAGAAAAATACTGGGCGTATTCGATGCGCCGTTCCTGCTGAATGAAATTGCTGTAGGCGCCGGCGCTAGTGTCGGTGTCTGCATGTTTCCCGACGACGGCGAAAACAGCGAAGAGCTGATGAAAAAGGCAGATGCCGCCATGTATGAGGCAAAAGGTTCCGGCGGTAGCTCGTATCAGTTCTATAACGCCGAGATAAACACTCGGGCGGTAAAGCGGCAGAGTATGGAAAAAAGTCTACACCTGGCCTTAGACCGGGATCAGCTTGAACTTCACTTCCAACCTATCGCGTGCAGCGAGACCCACAGCATTATAGGAGCTGAGGCACTGCTGAGGTGGAGGCACCCTGAACTTGGCCTGCTATCCCCCGATGAATTCCTGTCTGTCGCGGAAGATAGCGGAGCCATTGTCCCCATCGGCGAATGGGTGATCCGCCATGCCTGCAATCAGGTGCGGGCATGGAATGAGAAAGGCTACGCGTGGAGCGTTTCAGTAAATCTCTCTAATCGCCAGTTTCATCAACCAAATCTCATCGCCAATATTATCCAGATACATGCGGGAGCGGGACTGATGCCCTACCAGTTGGAGTTGGAAATCACTGAACAGTCCATCATGGCGGATATCAATTTTTCGATCCGCCACTTGGCAGCGATAATTGACATGGGCATTACCATCATAATTGATAATTTCGGCCGCGGTTCATCTTCTTTCCAGTGGATTAAAAAGATGCAAGGTCACAAGGTGAAAATAGACAGAAGCTTTGTGATTAACATGCTGAGCGAACCCGATGATCTGGCAGTGGTCAACGCCATCATTGCGATGTCACACAATTTGGGTTTGAAAGTGGTGGCAAGCGGGATTGAAACGAAAGAGCAGCTGTCTGTCCTTCAAAAGATCGGGTGCGATCAACTACAGGGATATATGATAGGCAAACCATTGCCCTCGGGTGAATTCGAACAATTGGTACAAATCCGCAATGCCCAGGCTGTTGAATAAAGCGCAGGGCTCAACTTTTTGCAAGACCCGCTCTGCCCGGGGGCGTTTTGCCCGCTTCAAGCCTTAAACAGAAAAGGCAGGTGTGGAACTGGTGTTGGACTGCCCGCCGCTACCCGAACAGGTCTTTGCCTTGAGGCGATCCGCAGTTGCAGACGGACAACCCCGAGCCTTTGATCGTTCTCAAATTCCACCTAAATTCTATAAGTCGGGATCGGCCTCCTTCCCGGCGCTTGATGCGCTCGGCTCCCTCTACGAGTTGTTACTAAGGCCCCAGATCTCACCGATTTCCTAGTATGAACTCGGCAACTAATAGATGCCAAAATGGGGCAGAACATGCTTTAGGCATTCAGGGTAGTGAAAAAAGTAGACGTATTTGCATCACTTCGACCAGATTCCGGATCAACTGTGGGCGGTTTCGTGATCGCGTAGCAAACTCGGCGCTTTATAGATGCAGGTTGCGCTCGGCTCCACGGCTTCTTCGTGGTGCCGAGCGCCGGTTCTCGGTTGGTACCTCAGGCTTCGAGTTGATCCTTCATGCGGTAGCTTTTTCCCTCGATGACTACGGTTTCCGCGTGGTGCAACAAACGGTCAAGGATGGCCGAGGTAAGCGTGCTGTCATTGTTGAAGATTTCCGGCCATTGCTTGTATGCTCTGTTTGAAGTTATGACCGTTGAGCCCCTTTCGTAGCGCTGACTGATGACCTGGAACAGGAGGTCGGCGCCATGCTTGTCGATCGGCAGATAACCAAGTTCATCAAGGATCAACAGCGATGGAGCCAGGTACTTTTTGAGTTCTACCTTGAGGCGGCTTGCCGCCTGTGCTGCGGCGAGTGTGTTGATGGTGTCGACGGCAGTCGCGAAGAGAACCGATTTACCGGCGAGGCAGGCTGTGTATCCAAGTGCCGTTGCAATGTGGGTCTTAACGCATACTGCCACATGATATTGAAGGAGAACTGATTGATCGCCTCTATATCGGTCAGGTCATGCTGCTGTTGCAAGAGGACGATGCCGAGCATGGCATAGAGCTCTTTGGTCCGTCGCCCATAATGCTCGCTGTAACGGTGCGCTCATGGATCGAAAAGGACAAAACAGTGGTGACCGTTACCGACAATTCAGGCGGCATCGACGAGGGAATCATCGATAAGATATATGATGCATACTTTACCACCAAAGAATTGGGGAAAGGAACAGGTGTGGGCCTGTTCGTAGCGAAAAGGATTATCGAGACAAACATGGGAGGCCGTCTTTCCATGCGTAACGTCGAAGGCGGCGCAGAATTCAGAATCGAGGTCTAAGGAGAACATCTGATGACATCCGATAAGTCACAATACTCACCTTTACTGCTGATTGTAGAAGATGACAACACTACCTGCGAAATTATAGCTCGCATGAGCGCCAAGGAATTCCCCAATTGCACAATACAAACTGCCGAGAATGGCGTGATCGGCTTGAAACTTTATAAGGAGATCAACCCAGACATCGTAATCACAGATGTCAACATGCCGGTGATGGACGGCATTGAAATGGCTCGCGAAATCAGATTAATAAATGACAAGGCAACATTCATCGTGTTGACCGCATACGATGACAAAAATTACTTTGAGAAATTCAATGAAATTGGTTTCTGTGCCTATCTGCGAAAGCCAATCGATTTCAAGGAGCTATTTGCAGCGGTTGAAAAGTGCAGCGCGGAGCCGAAACTGTATTGACCATAATTTTATGAACAATGAGCTTGCGAGGTATCGGCCGTTTCCAGCGGTGCGGAAACATCTACTCATTGCACAAGGGTAGCGCGGTTGGTATAGTCGCGAAAGAAACCTTCAAAATAGTGGACAGCCAAATCTTCCGCTACCTGTGCACTTGGGTTAAGAAAAGACACCCAGAAAAGGGGAAGAGATGGCTGATGCGCAAGTATTGGCTCAGTGGTCCCCCAAAGTGGATCTTCTCAACGGGAGAGAGAAGCCCGGAGGGTAAACGCCGGGTCGAACTCATTCGGGCAGCACACATCACCATAAGGCGCCATGCCAAAGTGAAAAGTGAGGCCAACCCTTTCGATCCAGAGTATGATGAATACTTCAGGAAACGAAAAGCCGACAGATTAGGTCGGAGCACTGGTCATGTCGCTACAGGTAATGGCATGAAGGGGCAATAGCCAAGGAAGGAACAGACTACCGGGTATCCCTATAGGGAGATTCCTTTGTGAGTGCTTGAGCCGTGTGACGGGAAACTGTCACGCACGGTTCTGAGGGGGGGTGGGAGCCGTAAGGCTCCTTGCCTACCCGATCAGCTATCGAGGTTTGTTTCCTGCATGTCCGCGAGACCGCTCACAGCCATGGCTAGAAATGGTGATATAATATCTGCGCACTGCGGTAAGAGATCTCAATTTTAATCTCAAAAAAAACAATTTTTAGCGTGTTCGGCATCTGAACAGCCGTATGTTAGCGACGGATGGCGTCCTCAAGCTGCACATCCTTGTTTCATTATGCACCGCCCGAATAAAGCCCCGATGGTTACGCTCCGCAATTGACTTACATGGAGTCCCCATGTCACTTATCGACCTCATTCCTATGTTGCAACTCTCCATCAGCCCGGTCATCCTTATTTCAGGCGTTGGCCTGATCCTATTGAGCATGACAAATCGCTACGGGCGTGTCATCGATCGGTTCCGTATTCTCGCATACTATCTCCGAGGAGCTACGAGTGCAGATCGTCCGAGCATCCTCGCGCAGATCAAGATTCTATCCGTCCGAGCACGACTCGTCAGAACTGGCATTGCACTCGCAATACTCAGTCTCCTCCTGACGGCTCTCCTCATCATTAGTCTCTTCTTGGAGGCATTCCTTCAGATGCGCATCGCACATGCCATAGTGACCCTATTTATCCTCTGCATGCTCAGTCTCATCATCTCACTAATTCTCTTCTTCTTTGACATCAACATCTCGCTCAAAGCCCTCTGGCTCGAGATGCCACATAAGGGACGCCGCGATGCCAGCTCAAGCGAGTAGCGCCGGTTCTCGATGTCCGGCTACAGGCTGACACCTGCCCAAGGCAAGGCTGGTGCATCGTAGACCAGAAAATAGTTTATCATGGCGGCCTGCTGAGAAAAGACGGAGCCCAAGTCTCCCCTCACTGCAAATCTGGAAATGGCAACTCTCAGCGTATAGCGATCACTGCTTCAGAAAATTGAACCCTCATATTTCAGCAGGTTAGGATATCTAGCCAGATGTATGAACTGAATCGGTACTACTTAGCGTAAGTTACCGTTCCATTAGACATTAAACCTCTTTTAGCAGAGGAAAAGAGAAACGGAACGGGAGAAGACGGGGTCTCGGCCGCCATGAGGAAAGATGATATGTTGCTGGGAGAATCCCATAAATTGCCCTCCGGCTTGCCACCGCCAATCTTTCTGATAAAATTGGACTGCTCAAATGATCCTGAGTGGAAATTCGACTAATAGATCCTATTGTTATTTTTTCGCCCAGGAGACCATTAATGACCACCCCACCATCCGCCAATGGGGTCGGTAACAACAAGTACAGCATCCCCCTCCTCTTGGCCCTGATCGCGGCCGGTCTCGCGGGAAACTATTTCAAATTTCCGATTTTCTTCGATATTGATTTTGTATTCGGCAGCATCTTCGCCATGCTGGCATTGCAGTTTATGGGTCTTGGCCGGGGCATCCTGGCGGGCGCCATCATCGCGAGCTATACCTACTTCCTCTGGCATACCCCCTACACCATCATCATCATGAGTGCCGAAGTTGCGGTGGTAGGTGCTTTGATGGGCCGCCGCAAGATGGGGATGGTGTTGGCCGATACGCTTTACTGGCTCATCATCGGCATGCCACTGGTCTACCTTTTCTACCACGTCACCGCGCATCTTCCTTTCAGCAACACCTATTTGATCATGACCAAGCAGGCCGTGAACGGCATCGCCAATGCCCTGGTCGCCCGGCTGATCTTCACCGGTTATGTACTCCGGTCGCGCTCACCCCTGGCGTCGTACAGCGAGATCATTTACAACCTGCTGGCCTTTTTCGTGTTGTGTCCGGCGCTTATCCTGCTGGCGATTGCCAGCAGAACCGATTTTGCCGAAACCGACCGCAGTATTCGCACCGGGCTATCACAGAATAGTCGGCTTTTCGATAATCGTCTGGAAATCTGGGTGATAAACAGGAAATCAACCATCGTCATTCTGGCAGAGATGGCCGCATCGAGATCGCCACAGCAGATGCAACCCTGTCTGGAGCAGGCAACGAAGTCGGATGTGAATTTTCTGAGGATCGGGCTACAGGACAGACAAGCGATAAGCACCGCCTTCTATCCGCTGCTTGACAATATGGGGCAGAGTAGCATCGGCAAAAACTATGCTGATCGCCCTTTTATTACTCAGCTTAAGCGAACTCTCAAACCGATGCTCTCGGAAGTTGTCATGGGCAGGATCGGCATCCCCAAGCCATGGGTCATGATGCTTGTGCCGGTAGTCATCCGCGGAGAATACGGCGGCTACGTCGCCGGCACCCTGAGCTTGCAGCAGTTGCAGGCTTACCTCGGCATGAGTTCGCATCAGAATTCCACGCTCTATACGCTGCTGGATAAAAACGGCAACGTCATCATGAGCAACCGTGCCGATCAAAAGGTCATGACCCCCTTTGTGCGCGGCAAAGGGATGCTCAATCGTCTTGATAAGGAAATCAGCCAGTGGGTGCCGGTTCTGCCTCCCGCTGCATCTAACTCGGAACGCTGGAGGCAATCGTTCTATGTCGCGGAATCCACCATTGGCGATCTGGCGGAATGGCGGTTGATTCTGGAGCAGCCAGTGGCGCCTTTTCAGAAAATGCTCTACGACGAATATACCGGCAAGTTCAGCGTTTTGTGCCTGATTTTTCTCCTTTCGCTGGCGCTGGCTGAATTGTTGAGCCGCAAGATTGTTGTCAAGCTGGGACAGCTCGGCACGATAACGAACGAGCTGCCGGTCCGTCTGTCGAAGGATGTCAAAGAGATCACCTGGCCAGAAAGTGGTATAAAGGAGGTGAATCAGCTGATCAACAATTTCAAGGCGATGACGGATTCACTGTCAGAGCAGTTCGTCGAGATCCGGCAGGTCAACAAATCACTCGAACAGCGAGTGGAGGAGCGCACCGACCAACTTACCAAAATTATGCAGGAGCTAAAGGAGAGCGAGCAGCGCTACCGCACAGTAGCCGATTTCACGTCGGGCTGGGAGTACTGGATCATGCCAGACGACACGTTTCGCTACATTTCACCCTCCTGTGAACCGATCAGCGGGTACTCTCCGGATGAGTTTTATGCTGATCCACAACTGCTGACGCGGATCATTCATCCTGATGATCTGCATCTCTATGCCGGACATAGACATTGCCTATCCTCTCAAAATGCACCTGAACGGCTTGATTACCGGATTTACACCAAAAACGGTGAATGCCGCTGGATATCCCATGTTTGTTGCAGAGTATATGATACTGCCGGGCAACCGCTCGGAGAGCGTGCCAGCAATATCGACATTACCAAACGCAAGCAGGCCGAAGTGGAGCGAGAGCAGTTTTTCAGGTTTTATATGACCTCAGCCGACCTGATGTGCCTTGCCGACCCAAACGGCGCCTTCAAGAGGACGAACCCGGCCTTCACGGAAACGCTTGGCTATTCCGAAGCGGAGCTCGTGTCAAAACCGTTCGTCGACTTCGTCCATCCCGACGACAAACAGCAGACCCTTGACGAAATGAAGCGTCAGCTTGAGATCGGCCATTCGCTCAACTTTGAAAACCGCTACATCTGCAAGGATGGTTCGCTGCGCTGGTTATCCTGGCGTGCGAGTTATAATAGGGATGATCATGTCACCTATGCGACCGCCCGCGACATAACCGAGCGCAAGCGGGCCGAAGAGGCGCTCCGAGAGAGCGAGCTGAAATATCGCCATCTCAACGAAACCCTGGAACAGCGCATCAAGGAGGCTGTGGATGAGTTGCGAGAGAAGGAAAAGATGCTGATCATCCAGGGGAGGCAGGCCGTCATGGGGGAGATGATCGGCAACATCTCGCACCAGTGGCGGCAACCGCTCAACATGCTGGGACTCCTGGCCCAGGAACTGGCGATGATCTATAAACGGGGTGGGTTTAGCGCCGAATACCTCGATGACAATGTCAAAAAAACAATGGAACTGATTCAGCACATGTCCAAAACCATCGACGATTTCAGAAACTTTTTCCAATCCGACAAGGAAAAGGTGCAGTTCAAGGTACGCGAGGTGGTTGAAAAGACCATGTCACTGCTTGAGGGAAGTTTCAAGTCACATGGTATCAATAGTGAGATCAAAGAAACGGGTGATCCTTCCATCAAAGGTTATCCGAACGAATTCGCGCAGGTTCTTCTTAACATTGTCAGCAACGCCAGGGATGCGTTATCGGCACAAAAAATCGACAGCCCGACCATCACGTTCACCTTGTGGGCCGAAGGCGGCAAGACGGTCGTGACTATCAGCGACAATGCCGGAGGGATCCCTGAAGGGATCATAGATAGGGTATTCGACCCGTACTTTACAACAAAAGGGCCTGACAAAGGGACGGGAATCGGCTTGTATATGTCCAAGACCATCATAGAAGAGCACATGAACGGCAGGTTGAGTGTGCGCAATGTCGGCGATGGGGCTGAATTCAGGATAGAACTTTGAGGATCACCCGAAATCGCCATTGGATTGCTATACGAAGAATTGAATAGAGCATGTAACCTGCTGTATTGGTTATTTCGCCAAGGGATCACTAGGACAGCCAACCCCTAAAAATACCCCGTAGTTGACAGTCGGACCGCGACTGTGGCTTACCGTCAAGGCTCTCTCTGCCGGACCTTGACAGTCTGGTCCGTGCTATCGCACCAACGCCACATTGCGGGCGAGACGATCCAACTTTGCCACGACCAGGACGGCCTTGTTCTTCTTGCAGTATGTCAGAGCGTTCAGCAGTTCGGGGCGATCCTTCCGCTTGCCTGACTCCACTTCGATGAATTCAGCTGCCGGCCGACACCCGGCGATGGCTACACCAAGTTTTTCCCGCCGGTTTGTCTCCTATGTGTCCAGGAGTTCATGAATCACTGGCATGCGATACAAGCGGAGAAAACCATGAAGAGGCGCAAGCCCCTGGAGAAGATGTGCGGGGCCTATGTCACCTATGCCCTGAGCGGCGGGACTTTTGCCGTGGATTTGAACCTGTACAACAAGTAAGGGGAAAAAGGGGAGGCTATGTATATTCTCCATTGGGGGAATCGGCCATTTACGAGGGGCTGTTTCGCCCAGTCTTTTCCGACGGCAAACATAAACATACTAACGCATAAGGCGTCGGCTGCACGTATATGGACGTATGCAACGATCTACGCAGGGTTTTCAAGCCGCCAGGGACATTTTGATATCGACGTCCAGGCTCAAACAAGCGCATGTATGTATAGATAACGGAACAGCATGCCCCACCTTCCCACCGAGACCGTACTTGAACATTCCGAGCCCGTTGCGAAAGTCGTCGTGACCTTTCGAAAAGAATATCGATTGCACCATGGCAATTAAACCAGTATAATCAATGTGTTCCTCAGTTATCTACACAATGAGCCCCGAGTGTTTAGCTCCGGTAGTTTCATTAATCTGCTGATGCGAGGTTGTGTAATGGAAAAGATCAAAAGCTACCTAGAGGAAACCGTCAAGCTGCGCCGTCGTGCAGAAGTACAATTGCAAGTAGCAAGGACGAAGCACCTACCGCAACAGGGGGCGGAAGCGCAGAGACTTCTTCATGAACTTGAAGTGCATCAGATCGAACTAGAGATGCAAAATGCGGAGCTGCACCAGGCACGTGAAGAGATGGAAGAAGTGCTGGGAAAATACACGGACATCTACGATTTTGCCCCCGTAGGCTATTTCACCCTCGACCGCAACGGCATCATACGCGCTGTAAACCTTGCAGGTGCGGCTCTTCTGGGGCTGGACCGTTCACGACTGCTTGGCCGCAACTTCGAGTCTTTCATCGTATCCGGCGCCCGTTCCACTTTTGTTGCACTTCTCAGGACGGTCGTTGCCAACAAAGTAAAGGAGTCACTAGACCTTGAACTGAGGCTTGCTCAGATGCAAGGAGGGAATCCACCCCTTTTCGTACTGATCGAGGTGGTCGCCAGTTCAACGGGCCATGAATACCGTGTAGTGGCCATAGATATAACAAAACGTAGGCAGGCCGAGGAGAAACTGCAATCTACCATACGAGACCTGCAGACCTTCTCACACTCGATCTCCCATGACCTGCGCTCGCCACTGCGTAACATCTACAGTTTTGCTACCATGTTCCTCGAGGACTATGGCGGGGGGCTTCAGGAAGAGGGGAAACAGCTCATTAACACCATCGTCAAGAGAACCGTCAGCATGGGCAACCTTATCGACGACCTGCTGAGGTTTTCCAGAAATAGCATACAGGATTTGTCGGTTAAACCGATCGACATGACAGCACTCGCAAAGCAAATCGTCGAAAGGTTGTCAGATGAGGAACTGAACCGAGCCGTCGAGTTCAGGGTTGCGGAACTTCCACTGGCATTAGGAGACCGGTCGATGGTTGCGCAGGTCCTCGAGAATCTGCTATCAAATGCCGTCAAATTTTCCAGAAAGGTTGAAAAACCGGTCATATCTGTTGGATCGGTTGCAGATAAGGCAGATAACACCTATTTTGTTAAAGACAACGGCGTCGGATTTGATTTGAAGTATCTCGGCACCATATTCAACGCCTTCCAGCGCCTTCACAGCGCTGAGGACTTCGCAGGGACCGGGGTTGGGCTTGCCATCGTAGAGCAGATCGTAACTAAGCATGGCGGCAGGGTCTGGGCTGACAGTAAGCAAGGAAAAGGGGCGACCTTCTACTTCTCTTTACCACGGCAATGAGCGACCCATCTAAAAACGTACACTGCGGGTATCCGGGAGTTCCGAATATTTCAGCCTATCCACGCAAGTCCCGAGCTGGGCTGGATTTGCAGCTGACATGCCCTGTTGCCAAACAGAACAGTTTTTCATTTGCTATCCAGCACCTCGCGCACCATGGCCGCCAGGTTAGACATCGAGAACGGTTTCTGGATGAAATGCACCTCCCCGTCAAGCACGCAGTGGTGTGCGATGACGTCAGCCGTGTATCCAGACCTTTACAGACATTTGAGGTGTGGATTGAGAGACAGCAGCTTTTCGGCCAAGTCCCGGCCGTTCATTCCAGGCATCACAAAATCGGTCATGAGTAGGGAAATTTCGCCAATGTGTTCCCCCGCCAGGCGAATGGCTTCACCTGGGGCGTTTGCCGCAAGCACGGTATAGCCCTGCCTTGCGAGAAGCATCGAGGCTACATTCAGAATGGACGGTTCGTCTTCCACCAGCAGGATAGTTCTCTTGGCCTCGTTGAGCCGATTCCGTTACGCTTTCCGTAGGTGCCTGCTCGCTCTTGTTCATAAACCTGGGGAGATAAACCGTGAATGCTGTTCCCATGCCCGGTTCGCTGTAGACGTTGATAAACCCGTTGTTCTGCTTGACCGCGCCGTACACCGTGGACAGACCGAGACCGGTTCCCTCGCCGACGGCCTTAGTCGTGAAAAACGGCTCGAAGATGTGGGCTAGGGTTTTCTTGTCCATGCCGCAGCCGTTGTCGCTAACTGTTAGCCGCACGTACTCTCCGGGCACAAAGCCCGGGTTATGTGCGCAGTAGCCCTCGTCTGCGACATTGTTTCCCGTCTCGAGGGTGATTTTGCCGACACCGGTAATGGAGTCGCTAGCGTTAATGCACAAATTGATCAGGATCTGGTCGACCTGAGACGGAGCCATTTTAACCGGCCAAAGATCATTTTCCGGCTGCCAGTTAAGGTCAACAGACTCGCCAATGAGTCGTTTCAGCATCTTGAACATGCCAGTTACTGTCTCGTTCAGGTTCAGCACCTTGGGGGCGATGGTCTGCTTGCGGGCAAAGGCCAGCAACTGCCGGGTGAGATCGGCGGATCTTTCCGCCGCTTTGCGAATCTCCTCCAAATTGGCATGAAGCGGCTGAGTGGCATCCAAACCCATAAGGGCCAAGTTTGCATGGCCGATAATGACGCACAGCATATTGTTGAAGTCATGTGCTACGCCGCCAGCCAAGCGCACGACCGCTTCCATCTTCTGGACCTGCTGCAGCTTGGCCGACAGCCGGAGATTTTCGCTAATATCTCGTCCGACGGACACATAATTGACAATCCGTCCCGAAGAAGGGTCACGAACCGGCGTAATAGTCGTCTCTTCGGTGTACAGAGCCCCGTCCTTGCGTTTGTTAACGATGCGGCCTTCCCAAACTTTGCCGCCTATGAGGATGCCCCAAAGATTGCGGTAAAATGATTCGTCCTGCTCGCCGCTCTTAAGGATGTGCATGCTCTGGCCGATAGCCTCCTCCCGGCTGTAACCCGTCGTTCGCTCGAAGGACGGGTTCACAAACTGGATGCCCCCTTGAGCATAAGTCATGACAATGACCTCTCCGACCTGATCGATAGCCGCCATTAACTGCTTGCGCTCGGCATAGGCTCTCTTGCGCGCAGTGATGTCCCGAATGTTGTACTGGATCACCTTACTATGATCCACCAGGTAAACATTGCTGACAAACTCCACTGCGATGGGCTGCCCATCGATGGTTTCCAGCGGTAAATCGTCGTAACGGATGTATTCGCTATCCTGCAGGGCCTTGAAGGCTTCCTTGCATGCGGCAATGTCCTTGAAGACACCTGCATGGCCGGCTTGCCGCGAAATACCCAGGGATAGTATTGAACGGATGAAAGGTTGTGGATTGAGAGTCGTCATCCATTTTGGCGGTTCCTGGTTCGAATGTTCACGCCGAGTAGCCAGGGACGGTTGCCCGTCCCCAGCCCTCTAAGAACTGTGCATGCGAGTTTCCCAGCACACAGCTCAAGCCTAACCAAGGCCATTGTGACCCGGTGACTCGACCGTTTTCGTCGTTGGGTAGTTCCTCAAGCACCTGTGCTCGAACCTTGCCAGCTCAGTTTGCTCACACGGCGTGCTTCGGCACGCCGGATGAAATATTCTGTGAAGGCGGGGTCATAAGGAGTCGCATGGGCTTGAATCTTGATGTGCCGTATGATCGGAACACTCGTCGTCCAGAACAGATCGAGGAGAGTAACCGATTTCAGCGCATCCCGAACAGCTGCGAAGAACACCCACTGGCGTAAGCCCTCACGGCGGAAGTACCGCTGCCGTTTCCATTGCGCCGATTTGTTGGGGTGCCGACGTTTAATCCAGGCGATCAGCGCCAGAAATATCTGATGGTCAACATAGGCAAAGGTTTTCTTCGACACCACGTGACGGTAGTAATTGGCCCAGCCCCTCAGTTTACTGTTGAGTTGCTGGATCAACCCCTTCGTTGTGGCGGCGCAGTTCGCTTTGATCAGTTTTCGAATATTGTCCAAGAAGCGTTTCACGGCTGGCTTGGAGGGCTTAATCAGTAACTTGCCCTTGTACTTGCGTACATTGAATCCGAGAAAGTCAAAACCGTCATCGATATGTGTGATGTGGGTCTTCTCTTCCGAGAGTTCCAGACCACGCTCCTTGAGAAAGGCCACCACATCAGGTTTCACCTGCATTTCCAAGACTTCTTTCGATGTCCCGGCGATGATGAAATCATCTGCGTATTTTACGACCTGAATTTTTTGATCGGCTGGGGCCGCCCGTCGGGCGACCTCTTCCAATCCATCCAATGCCATATTCGCCAAGACGGGTGAGGCTATTCCGCCTTGTGGGGTGCCGGCCTCTGTCGGATAGACGACGCCTTCTTCCATGTAACCTGCAGCCAACCATTTCTTGAGGATGGTTTTATCCATCGGGATATGGTCCTGTAGCCAAGGGTGACTGATGCGGTCAAAGCAGGCTTTAATATCACCCTCANGAATCCATTGGGCGGACCGCTTGCGGCATAGTACCGTGAAGCATTGCCCGATGGCGTCGGCAGTTGAGCGTTTGGGCCGGAACCCGTACGCATTCGGATCCGCCAGAGTTTCCGCTACCGGTTCCAGACCCAGCAGATGTAGCGCCTGTTGGGATCGGTCGAACATAGTGGGAATTCCGAGGGGCCGAAGTTTTCCGTTTTTCTTGGGGATATAGATACGCCTCAACGGTTTGGGGCAGTACCCTCGCCGCTGTAGAGACCGAGCTGCATTGAGTTTCTGCGCTGGTGTTTTCCAAACGATTCCATCCACTCCGGGCGTTTTCCGGCCGGAGTTACGTGTCACGCGTCGCACTGCTAAGAGTTTAGCCGAGAACGCATGGGTCAGGAGCCATTGCAGGGATTTGACCTTGCCCCAGCGCCCTTCCCGAGTTGCCTTCGCGATACGCATCTGCAGTCGTTTCACCTGTCGCTCGATGGCGCGCCATTTGATGGCGTCCCAGTTTGCGACCTTAGAGGATGCACCGAGCACCGGCTTTGCCGCTGTCGTCATTTGCTTTTCCTCGTCATAACGATTCCACATATTCTCTCGCGAGGTTAGACCAATCGGACGTCTGCTCACTTTCGTGCCGGATGATGTTNCAATCCGTATCCGAGCCATTACACCCCGGCGTTCGCTTTTTCCGACATCCCAAGCTCGCACCGCCATGGACAGACCTTGCAGCCTGCTTTCCCCGAGGGGAGCGATACGAGGTTTCCACGTTCCGTCTGTGAAGTACGCCGGGTTAGGTGCCTGCTGTCGACCGGGAGGCTTGTGGGTCACGAGAACGCAGCAAAAAATCGTTCTTCCCGCCTCCGTAACCATTTTGGTCAAGCGTGAAAGCCACTTCCGCTTGTTCTTTTTAACGGCCTTTATCGCAGATTCAGATGTCTTCACCATACCAGCTATCTAGCACTCATCCGGTATGTGGCTACCAGAAGGGTACGCCTCTCGCGATTGATACCCCGCACCTTGCGGTGCTTCGTTACATTGTCAGGACCGCTCTTTATTCAGGTCCCTAGATTCACCCGGTGACACGGGTGGTCCCCTCCGTTCAATCATGTGGGGACAACTTCAACAAACAGCTTCGTGTCGCAATTTTGCTAAAAAGTTAATATTCGATTGCTTATAATTTTAGTGGGTTAGCAGGAATGAGTTAAAGATGGAAGTTTTCAATCTTAACTTTTGCGATACCTTGAAGCAATAGTTTAGATTCGCGGGAGGGCCCAAGAAACCTGAACTCCAAGGGTCCTTCTCATGGCCTGTCTACTACTCCATCCCAAGTTAATGTGCTCGTGGGGCACCCCGCCTTAAATAAATGAAGCCGGTTCGTAGGCCGCCGGGGAAGCGCAAGCGGACCCGGTAGCCTGCGAACGGGCTTCCGACCGCTTAAAGCTGCCGGCGTTAACGCCGGCTGCTTTGGTCCAAACAGTCCGCCTTTCCCGGGGGCG
>JGI24143J45723_1000262_pt1 | contig 28381 bp, 23 predicted proteins | sample BarGraIncu00432A_FD_45723 | JGI IMG/M metagenome (IMG submission 45723) | reverse complement strand
TGGGTATGCTCAATAAAGTGTTGGGACACTGTGGTGAAGTAGACATAAAGTGTGCCACGAGATATTAGCATCCTTTATCAACACTTTTATCGACCGGCTCGGGGATTCCCAGGCCTTTTCTTTTACCTCCCTTCCTGTCCGGGCAACCCGGCAATCAAAACAGCTTGTTCCAGGTAAGTAGCACGCCGCTACCCGACTTGCCGCCGCGGATAACACCGGAGTCCCAGGCATAGGCCAGATAAAACTCCGAATTCCAAAAAAAGGCACAGTCCAGGCTGGCGGTGGAGGAGACTGCCGTCGTGCTTTTAAGGAACACCTGTCCGGTATCCTTTGCGCTAACCCGGTCAGCCCAAAGATAGGATTCCACCAGGGTCAGGTAGATGAAAAAAGCGAGTTCGCGGCGGTATCCCAGCGAAACCGTGGCGAAATTGGAGGCGAGGATATCGTCATACACGATGCCGGTATAGTGCTGGCGCGGGAGATCGTCCGCTTCACTGGGAAAAGGTCCGCCGTTAATGCGAAAAGCGTTATAGCGATCCCCCTTGTTTCTGGCCGTGGTGCCGGCGTGGAGGCTCAGGAGCGCACGGTTACGCTCGGAGAGCCCGGGAATGCCGCCGGCCCCGACAAAGTATCCGTTCACCTGAAAATAGTCCCGGTTACCCGCAGAAAGGGTCGAACCTGCCAGGTCACGCCAGCGGTCCCGGGACAGATAATCAACATCAAAACCGGTGGCGAAGCCGACGTGGGGAAGTTCCAGCAGGTTTCGACGCAGGCAATCGTAGCGCACCCGCAGTTTGGCTCCGTAGAGCAGGGTGTCCGGGGGCAGCAACTGATCGGCGCCGGTATCGTGGTCGCGCCCGGCGTAGAAGTAGCCGGCGCGGCCCAGAAGCTGGATCCGCAGATCATTATCCACCTCATAGGGATCCATCGCAAAGCGCAGGCCGGGCCCGAGCCCCCCCAGCAGGGTCCCCCAGACTACCGCGGTCGATTTAATCTCACGGCCGCCCCCCAGTTCGGTATGCGCGCCAGGGATGTTGTAGTTCTCAAAGTAGCCGACTAATTCAAGGTTGCCAAAGCGCTTGTCATACTCCAGTTCGTTGACAAAGATGCTGATGGTGTCCCGGGTGCGGTAATCCTCCTCTACCCGTCTCAGGTAAAGTGCCGCAAACGGTATGGCCCGCGTGTCATCCTGTTTGGGAGTAAGCAAGCTTCCTCCCAGCGTGATGGAGGTCATGTGGCCGCGGTCCAGCGCCGGTATTTCCACGGGGTAGCCGAGGAAAGCCGCCCGACCGGCCTCACCGGCTAAGGGGGTGTGATAGGGTGCACCCTTACCAGGTTCCTGAGTCTCGATGTTAGACGTCTTGGCCTGAGAGTCGGCTTCTATTGGCAGTTGATCGGCCCGTGCCGTGCCGTTCCTGAACCAGCAGGGGTTCAAGCTGAGGAAGAGATTTGCCAGGATGATAGAGATTGTCAGTTTCCCTGCCGTGCCTTTATTTCTTAACAAGAAACCCTCCTGAACCGGCGAGGCAAACGCATAATGGTGCACTCTCAGATTACCGGCAGTACCAACTATAATGTATTGATACTAACATTCAACCAGAACCATTCCTGGTTAGTGTCAACCTTCCGGCGCAGCACCTCTCCTTGCCACCCTCTGCCCCGGGTCGTGGGCAAGGTGCTCACAACCCTCTTGACAAGCGTAGGTTACCATCTGCTATAGTTATCATAAGATAACCAGGAGGCGGCATGGATCAACTCACAGCTCGGCAGGAACAGGTTTTGACGATCGTTACCGAATACATCAGCACTTACGGCTATCCGCCAAGCCTGCGGGATATCGGGAAAAAGCTGTCAGTCTCCGGAACGCTTGGCGTCATGAAGCACCTGGAGGCCCTGGAGCGAAAGGGATACCTGCGGCGCCAGGAGGGAAGCTCCCGCGGCATCACCCTCTGTAACCAGGCACAGGCCGGCAGCCTGCCGATCGTCGGGGTGGTCCGGGCAGGGGCACTGCATCCGGCCATTGAGGACATCGAGGGACATTTCGCCATCGACAATTCCCAACTGCGCTCCGGAGGCACCTTTTTCCTGCGCGTGAAGGGGGATTCCATGATCCACGCCCACATCAAGGAGGGAGACCTGGCGCTGGTGCGTCCCCAGCCCGGCGCGGAAAACAGGGACATCGTGGTGGCCATGGTCAGCGGGGAGGCAACTCTCAAGAGGTTTTACCGTGAGGGGGATCAGATCAGGTTGCAGCCGGAAAACCCAAACTACAGCGCGATCATCATCCGGGAGGGGGATGGCGAGTTTTCCATCATCGGGAAAGTTGTTGGCATCTATCGGCAAATGGAGTAATTTGATGCGCAGGGTTGCCGAAAGTGTCAAGGTTGCAGCGATTTTCGCACCCGGGTGCAAGATCAAGCCGGTATGGTTCGAGTGGCGCCGACAAAAGCACGCCATCACCGAAATGTCCTATTTCTGGAAAGACCACGAGGGCGCTGCGACCCTGTTACACTTTGCGGTGAGCGACGGCAGCAACCTTTTCGAGCTGATATTCAACGCGTCCGACCAGAACTGGACGCTTGAGGGGGTCGAGGGGCGTTGATGCTACCTGCCTCGACGGCAGCCAAATCAGCGCTAACAGCGCCGGGATAAAAATTTGCCAGCCCCTCGAATCATTCTCCACATAGACATGAACGCCTTCTTCGCCTCGGTGGAGCAGCAGTCCAACCCGGAGCTGCGCGGCAAACCGATCGCGGTCATCGGAGCGGCCAAGCGGACCATCATCACCACCTGTTCCTACGAGGCGCGCGCCTTCGGCGTCAAGACCGGCATGAACACCTGGCAGGCCCGCCAGAAGTGCCCGCACCTCATCTTCGTCGTCGGCAACAACCGCAAGTACACCTACACCTCCACCCAGATCATCATGATCATGCGTGAATACACCCCGCTGGTCGAGGTATTCTCCATCGATGAGGCCTTCCTTGACGTGACCGGTTGCCTGAGCCTCTTCGGGTCTGCCGAGCGCATCGTTTATCTCATCAAATCCCGCATCAAGCACCAATTCGGCATCACCTGCTCGGTAGGAATCGCCCCCAACAAACTTTTGGCGAAGCTCGCCTCGGACATGCAAAAGCCCGACGGACTCACCATCATCAAGCCGGAGGAGATCTCCCGGGTGCTGGAAAGAGTGCCGATCAAGGACCTCTGCGGCATCGGCGCCAAAATGAACCAGCACCTCACCAATTTCGGCATCAAGACCTGCGGCGAACTGGGGAGGTTCCCGGTCGACATCCTGAAAAGGAAATTCGGGGTCACCGGGGAAAAGTTGCACTACATGGGACTGGGAGTGGACGATTCCCCGGTGGTGCCGGACGAGGAGGCAGAAGGGGTCAAGAGCGTCGGGCACAGTACGACCCTTGATACGGACGTGACCGAGCGCTCCGACATCCAAAGGTTCCTGCTGCAGCTTTCGGAAATGGTCGGCAGACGGGCCAGGAGATACCAGGTGGCAGGTAAGACCGTCACTCTCACCGTGCGCTATCCGGATTTCACCACCTTCTCCAAGCAGGAAAGCCGGGTGACCCATACCAACAACTCCGAGGAAATCTACCTGGCAGCGCTGAAGATCCTGGACAGCATCGAATTGACCCAGCCGATTCGGCTGCTCGGAGTGAAGATCAGCAACCTGAGGCAGCATACCGAACAGCTGCCGCTTTTCCCCGCCGAGCGCAAGAAGGCGCTCCTGGCAGGAGCCATGGACCAGGTGAACAACAAGTTCGGGGATTTTGCGGTGACCTTCGGGAGTCTCTTGGGTACCGACGGCGGGTCGAAAGTGATCTCGCCGGCCTGGCGGCCGGAAGGCGTGAGAAATGTCGAGGTAGACTAGTTTTAGAAACCGGGAACCCCTGTCGGCACCTGGTCCCAATAGGTTACCGAGCCGTTATGCCACTTGACGATCTGCACGTTCTCGTCCTGGGAAATGACGATGACGATCGCGTCGTGCAGCTTCTGGCAGAGCCGGTAGGCGGCACGATGCCGGGTTCCGACCCCTTCGCTGAGCACCATTTCAGTCCGGGTTCCCTCCGTATCCAGCGCATGGGCAACCATCCCGACGCTGTCCAGATCCCCCGAAATCACCCCGCCAAAGCCGAGAAGTTCCTGCCGTTTGGTGATGACAACCGCCCCGTCGACCGCTGAAAGCGCCGCAATGAAATGGGCGACGTCGAAAATGGCCTCGTCCAGAAGGGCGATGGAGTCGTCCTTGCTGGTGACGTATTCCTGCCAGCCGACCCGTTTTTCCGGATGCTGCGGGTCGCCGTGGATTTCGGCCAGGGTATTCATGATGCGCAGCGTCAGGGTACGGAAGCGCTGACGCGACTCGTACTCGAGAAACTGGTACTTGAGGGTCATGTACTGGTTATCTTCCAGGATTTCGTCGGTCATCTCCTGCGGCAGATAAACCAGGATGCCGCCGTGATGGGAATTGCGGATGACGCTGATGATGCGGCGCGCCGCCTGCTGGCCGACAAAGCTGCCGAAGTCCGCGTCAAGCGTGGCCCAGGGCTTCTCCGACTGGGCTCGGGCCGCCTGGTGCATCTCGATGGTTTCCGAGTGCACCACGGCAAGGCTTTCCGCGATCCATTGGGAGCTGAAGACGTCCAGACTGGGGCAATTGATCTGGCCACCGTTGAGCGAGGCAATGATCTCGGCCCCTATGCAGACCGAAATCTGGCCGGCGCCGGTGACGTACACCACCAGGCACATGGGAAGCGGCGGTGAGGTTTTCCTGCCGCCGTAGACGGCGTGCATCCAACGGGTCCCCGAGTGGAGCATCCCCCAGATCTGCGCACCGTCGTTAGGGACAAAGCTGATGCCTATCAGGGTCCGGTAAAAATCGGCCGCGGGAGCCAGACGGTGCAGTTCGTACTCGTTGAAGGGACGCATCCGGGAAAAGATGAGACGGTGCATCCCGGTCGGCGGCCCGTCTTCCGCGGGAAAGAGGTGCGAGTCGCGGATGATCAGGCGGAACATGACCGGGCGCTCCTCCTCGCGCATCAGGCTTGCCTGGTAACAGGTTGAGATGACCTGTTCCAGCACCGCCCGATCGGGGAGCTGGAAGCTGCAGTCGGCAGGCGCAGGACAAAGGCGCTCCACGAAGGAGGGGTCCTGCCACCTCTCGTAGATGAAGGCCACCAAGTCTTTCGGGTACGAGTGGCCCTGCGTGGTGTGGCACGCCGCCATATTCCTGTGACCATTTCTCATTTGCCGCTCCGCTACCTGGTCTGAAACATTTTAGTCATTATCCGCCAGAGGCAGGGGACCTGTAAACCTCTTTTCTGCGGAAGGTACACAAGTGCCCTTCCCCCCTCCCGACCTCCCCCCTCCGGGAGGAGGAGAGTTTGCTGACAGATTATTGAAGATCGGCAAAGCCGGCCCTCCCTCACTCGTGCGAACTTTGTCGAGTTTCCGCCCTAAAGTCCCCTCTCCCGGAGGAGGAGAGTTTGCTGACAGATTATTGAAGATCGGCAAAGCCGGCCCTCCCTTACTCGTGCGATCTTTGTTGAGCTTCCGCCCTAAAGTCCCCTCTCCCGGAGGGGGAGAGCTTGATGACAGATTATTGAAGATCGGCAAAGCCGGCCCTCCCTTACTCGTGCGATCTTTGTCGAGCTTCCGCCCTAAAGTCCCCTCTCCCGGAGGGGGAGGGACAGGGAGGGGGAAGCCTGCTCCAGCCTTCCCTCCTCCCTACCCAACGGCTTAACTTCGGGATATTTAATGCGCTTCCAGGCCTGGGGAGCTTTACATGACCGAATCATTTTGCTAAGATGGGCGCCGTTTCTTTCTCCCCCAAAAGGTTCCCTAATGTCCGAATTAACACCCATGATGCGCCAGTATCTTGAGATAAAAGCCGACTACCCTGACGCCATCCTCTTTTTCAGGATGGGCGATTTCTATGAGATGTTCCTCGACGACGCGGTGAAGGCCTCCCGCATCCTCGGCATCACCCTCACCTGCCGCAACAAGAGTTCCGACGGTCCGGAAATACCCCTGTGCGGTATCCCCTACCACTCCTGCGCCCCCTACATCGCCAAGCTGGTCGAGGCGGGTGAAAAGGTCGCCATTTGCGAGCAGACCGAGGACCCCAAGCTTGCCAAGGGGATCGTGAAGCGCGAGGTGGTGCGGGTCGTCACCCCGGGACTGGTCGTCGAAGACGCCTCCCTCTCTCCCAAGGAAAACAACTACCTGCTCGCGCTTTACCTGGACGCCGAGCGCTATGGCCTGGCCTTTCTCGACCTCTCTACCGGCGAGTTCCGGGTCACCGAACTGGCGGACCTTCAGGCGGCACTCGCGGAGATTACCTGCATCGCCCCGCGGGAGATCATCATCCCCGCCACCTTCCGGGATCCCGCCCAGGCGAAGAGTGTCGCCATCGCCATCGCGGACCGGACCGTTACCTACTTTGAGGAGTGGGTCTACGACCGCGATTACTGCAAAAGGCTGATCGCAAACCAGTTCAAGGGCGCTACGGCCGCCTCGCTTGGCTGCGACGGGCTTCCCGTGGCGCTTGCCGCGGCCGGTGCCGTGCTGCATTACCTGGTGGAGACCCAGAAGGGGAACGCCCCGCACGTCACCTCCATCACCCCCTACTCCGAGAGCGAGCACCTGCTCCTTGACGAGTCTACCCGGCGCAACCTGGAACTGACCGCGACGCTCTCTGAGGGAAAGCGCAAGGGATCGCTCCTGGGGCTCATGGACCGTACCGTGACCGCGATGGGGGGAAGAAAGCTCAAGCAGTGGATCAACTACCCGCTCATGGATCTGAAGAAGATCTGCGCCCGGCAGGACGCAGTCGGGGAGCTGCTCGCGATACCGGCCACCCGAGCCGAAATCAGGACCCTGCTGTCGGGAGTCTACGACCTGGAGCGGCTGAACGGCCGCATCAGCCTCGCCTCCGCCTCCGCCAAGGACCTGGCCGCACTCAGGGGTTCACTCTCCCGGATTCCCGCCCTGAAGGAACAGATCGCGCCCTGTGGCGCGGACCTTTTGCGCGACCTGGACGCCGGAACCGACCCGCTGTACGATATCTGCTCCCTGATCGAGCGCGCCATCGTGGAGAATCCCCCCTTCGTGCTGCGCGACGGCGGCATCATCGCCGACGGCTACCATGCCGAGCTCGACGAGTTGCGCGCCATCAGCCGCGAGGGAAAAGGGTTCATCGCCCGGCTCGAGGCCCAGGAGAAGGGTCGCACCGGCATATCCTCACTGAAGATCCGCTACAACAAGGTATTCGGCTACTACATCGAGGTGACCAAGGCGAACGTTTCCGCGATTCCCCCGGATTACATCAGAAGGCAGACGCTTGCCAATGCCGAGCGCTACATCACCCCGGAGCTTAAAGAGTACGAGGAGAAGGTGCTGGGCGCCGAAGACCGCATCCGGGAGCTCGAGTTCTCGCTGTTCCAGGCGGTGCGCGAGGCGGCCGCCGCCGAAGGGGAGCGCATCGCACGGACCGCCGACCGTCTGGCGAGCCTCGACGTGCTGGTCTCCCTGGCCGAGCTTTCCCACGACCGCGGCTATTGCCGGCCGGCGCTCTTTGAATCGGGCGAACTCTCCATCACGGAGGGGAGGCATCCGGTCATCGAAGAGATCCACTCCTCCGAGCGCTTCGTCCCCAACGACACCCTGCTGGACAACGGCGAGAACCAGCTCATCATCATCACCGGACCGAACATGGCGGGTAAGTCGACCTTTATGCGCCAGGTGGCCCTGATCACCCTGATGGCGCAGATGGGAAGCTTCGTCCCGGCAGAGGCGGCACGCATACCGCTGGTGGACCGGATCTTCACCCGCGTGGGGGCCTCCGACAACCTGGCGCGGGGGCACTCGACCTTCATGGTGGAGATGATGGAAAGCGCCGCCATCTTGCGCGGTGCGACCGCGAAGAGCCTGGTCATCCTGGACGAGATCGGGCGCGGCACCTCGACCTTCGACGGGGTCTCCATCGCCTGGGCGGTCGCCGAGTTCCTGCACGACAACAAGCTGCACGCGGCGAAGACGCTCTTCGCCACCCATTACCACGAGCTGACCGAGCTCGCCGTCACCCGATCGGGGATCAAGAACTTCAACATCGCGGTCCGGGAGTGGAACGAGCGCATCATCTTCCTGAGAAAGATCGTGCCGGGCGGCGCCTCGCACTCCTACGGCATCCAGGTAGCGAGGCTTGCCGGAATTCCCCAGGTGGTCATCGACCGGGCTAAGGAAATCCTCGTCAACCTGGAGAAGGGTGAATACGGCGAGGGGGGCGTCCCGCGCCTGGCGCGCGGCAAGCAAAAACAGAGCGCACCGTCGCCGCAGCTCTCCCTCTTCAGCATGAACAGCGACCTGCTTCGTGACCGGCTCAAGGGCGTGGAGGTGACCACCCTCACCCCGCTCGAAGCACTCAACCTGGTGGACGAACTTAAAAGGATGCTTTAGCCATGCTTATCACCATAGCAGTTCCGCAGCACCCCTCTCACCTCAACGTAGGAGTTTGCGGCGTATGAAAAGAAGGGAATTTTTAAAATATCTCGGGCTGTCAGCTCCCTATCAGCACTGGGTGGTGAGCGAGTTTTTGGCCGTTCAGGCTCCGCTCTTGCTGGCTCCCCTACTCCCTTGGTCCGCCGTCGCTGAGGCTTCCGAGGGGGCGATTGCCGTCACCGAACTGAAGCACTGGTCCACGCCGGATTACACCCGCATTTCCATCGCCCTCGAGAAGGAGGTGCACTTCGAAAGCCACAAAATCCCGAGCCGCCTCTACCTCGACATCACCGGGGCGAAGGTGCCCCCTGGGATCAAGGACCTCAGTATCGGCGACGGCCTCTTGAAGAGCGTCAGGATCGCCCAGTTCCGGGCCTCTACGGTCCGTGTCGTGCTCGACCTCGACAGCATCAAGGACTACAAGGTTTTCACCATGTCGGACCCCTTTCGTATCATCATCGACGTGAAGGGCGAGCGCAGACAGGAGATTTCCTCGACCAAAGAAGTGATCGAGACCGCCAAGCCCGAGCCGGAGAAGGTAAAGCCGGCCGAGAAGAGCAAGCCCGCCAAGTTCAAACCGGGGAAGATCAGAAGGATCGTGGTTGACCCGGGGCACGGCGGGCACGACCCCGGAGCCTCCAGCCCCACGGGGACCCGGGAAAAGGATATCGTCCTTCAAATCGGGCTGAAGCTGTCGCAAAAGATACGGGAGGAGCTCGGCATCGACGTCGTCATGACCCGCTCGACCGACGTCTTTATCGAACTGCAGGAGCGCACCGCCATCGCCAACAAGGTGGGGGCGGATCTCTTCGTCTCCATCCACGCCAACGCCTCGCTGAACCGGGCGGCGAACGGGATCGAGACCTACTACCTGAACCTGGCCAAGACGGAGAAGGCGGCCCAATTGGCGGCCAAGGAGAACGGGACGACGCTGGAGAAGGTGAGCGTGCTGCAGGCGGTACTCTTCGACCTGATGGCGAACTACAAGCTGAACGACTCGGCGCACCTGGCCGACGAGGTGCAGAAGTCCCTGCACAAGAAGGCGCAGACCGGATACCCGGGGGTAAAGAACCTCGGGGTGAAGCAGGGTCCTTTTTACGTCCTGGTGGGCGCCACCATGCCGAGCATCCTGGTGGAGACCGCCTTCGTCAGCAACGAGCGCGATGAAGCAAAGCTCAAGGATCCACAATATCAGGATCTGACCGCCGAGGGGATCCTCTCCGGGATCAAGGGGTATATCGCTTCGCTTAAATAACGTGGAAACGACCGGCGGTCGCCCGTTTTACCATGCCGGATTGGCTCATGATCGCCCCATCTCCCCACAACGAAAAACCCGCCCGGCACATTTCTGCCAGGCGGGTTTTCTGTTTCTACTGACGTTTCGGAACGGGCGACCGCGGTCACCCCTACAGGTAAGTACTACCCTCTGATGGTGGCGATGGCGCGCTCCAGCCGCCTTTTGGTCTCAGCAACTCCAAAGGTCAGAATCATCTCGTAGATGCCGGGGGAGACTGTGCTGCCGGAGAGGGCAAGACGCACCGCCGGTCCTATTCCGCCAAGCTTAATCCCCTTTTCCTCGCAGATCTCCTTGAAGGCACCCTCGATCGATTCCAGGCTCAAGCTCTCCAGCGCCTCAAGCTTCCCGATCAGACTTTCCAGCAGCGCGGGAGTCTCGGGGGTGAAGAACTTGGCGGCTCCCTTCTCGTCGTAGCCCTGAACATCCTTGTAGTAAAAGACGGCGCCATCGGCCATCTCCAGCATGGTCTTGGCCCGCTCCTGCAGCGTCCTCACGGCGGCTACCAGGTCCGGTCCCACTTCGGGGTCTACCCCACGCTCTTTCAGGAACGGGGTAAGGAGCCCTGCCAAACGCACCGGGTCGCCGTGCTTTATGTAATGTGCATTCAGCCAGAGCAGCTTTTCGGTATTGAAGACGCCGGCGGATCTGCCGACGCTCTCGATGGAGAACTTCTGGATCAGGTCTTCGAGCGAGAAGATCTCCTCGTCGCCGTAGCTCCAGCCGAGACGGACCAGGTAATTGACCATCGCCTCGGGGAGAAATCCCATATCGCGGTAGGCCATGACGCTGGTGGCGCCGTGGCGCTTGGAAAGCCGCGCCTTGTCAGCGCCCAGGATCATCGGGACGTGGGCGAAGGTCGGCACCGGGGAACCGAGGGCCTGGTAGAGGAGGATCTGGCGCGGCGTGTTATTCACGTGGTCATCGCCGCGGATCACCATAGTCATCCCCATGGTGACGTCGTCGATGACGACAACGAAGTTGTAGGTCGGGGTGCCGTCGGTGCGCTGGATAATCAGGTCGTCAAGCTCGCTGTTCTCAAAGGAGATCTTCCCCTTGATGGCGTCGACCCAGGAGGTGGTCCCTTCCTTGGGCGCCTTGAAGCGGACCACGAAGGGGCGCTCGTCGTTCTCCCGGGCGGCAAGATCCCGGCAGGTGCCGTCGTATTTCGGTTTGCCGCCTTCCTTAAGTGCCTTCTCCCGCTTCGCCTCCAGCTCCTCGGAGGTGCAAAAGCATTTGTACGCCTTACCCTCATCGACCAGTTTCTGCACCTGCTCCTTGTAGAGCGGGAAATTGTCGGACTGGTAGAAAGGACCCTCATCCCAGTCAAGGCCGAGCCAGGTCATCCCTTCCAGGATGGCGTCGACGGACTCCTGGGTGGAGCGGGCGACGTCGGTGTCCTCGATCCTCAGGATGAACTTACCGTGCTCCTTGCGGACCAGAAGCCAGTTGAACAGCGCGGTACGCGCCCCACCCACGTGAAGAAAACCGGTCGGGCTCGGTGCGAATCGCAGACGTACTTGAGACATGAAGGACTCCTTTGAAGTTGATACATGACATGCTGCAAATATAAGATTATTCCTCGGACTCTTCATCTTCCTGCGGCGCCCGCTCCCCGGGAACCCGGTACCCTTCGCTGGCCCAGGTGCCGAGGTCGATCATCTTACAGCGCTCAGAACAAAAAGGACGAAACGGGTTCTCGGGTCCGAGAACGGTTTCCTTACGGCAGTGCGGACATTTGATCCGGATCTCGCTCATCTGCTCTCCCTGCAAACAAATACCTCCAGCAGAAAGGGCCTGGAGGAAGGTTGAATCGTAGCAATGGTTCGGTTTAAGTCCCTATCAGGTGAGCTGGTATTTTCTTTCATAGAACTGCAGTGCCCGCCGGACCCGGGTGATCAGGGTCCCTTCCCGGACCGGCTTCGCGATAAAATCGAAGAAGCCGCGCTCAAACGCCTTCATTTCATCGTCGGAGCTAAGCGGGCTGGAGATCAGGATGACCGGGATCGAGCGCAACTCGGGAACCGAATGGAGCGCGTCGAAGAGCCCATAGCCGTCGAGCTTCGGCATGTAAAGATCGGTAATCACCACCTGCGGCTTCTCGGTCAGGACGGCCTTGTAGGCCTCCAAGCCGTCGGCGGCACAGATCACCCGGTACCCCTGCTTGGTGAGGAAATCACGGAACATGGTGCCGATCAGTTTGTCGTCCTCGACAACGAGAACCGTGTTCGTGGCCGAGTTGCAGACATCCTTGTGCAGGTAGTTCTTGCAGATCGCCGCGTAGATCTCTTTGCGGGTCGCGATGAACGGGGTGATGGTGATCCCGTTGTTGCTCGCGATGTTCTTGACGATCCGGGACTCGGTCGGATCGGCCATCGCCAAGGCAAGCCGCCTGTTGTCCATTTTCAAGGGGAAGATGTTGTTTTGCATCGCCACGTCGACCGATATGATGGCGAGCAATTCGGGTGCGAACGAGTAGCCGGCAAAGTTGCTGGCCACCCTGCAGGAATACTGCGTGGCCAGGGCCTGCGCCAGCTCATCACCGTCAATCAGTTCCAAATCCTCAAGGACGGTGCCGAAACGCTTGTTGAGACGCTTGGCTACCACCAGCATCCGCTCCACCGTCTTCTCGGTGAGGATGCCGTTTTCCACGAATATTTCGCCGAGCCTTTTCCTCTTTTCCATAGAAGCTCCCTGTCAGGGTACTGTAGCATCATGAGTGGCAAAAGTCACCGCAGCAGGGCCGAAAAAGCTATTCAGGAAGCACGATGGCTCCCTTGCCGGATTTCCCGGCAAGCTCACCGGCCTCACCTTTGGTGAGGTGCCGCCCTACCCTGATCCGGTACCAGACCCCCTTGTCTGCGAGCCTCGATTCCACCAGGTAGGCCGCGATCCCCTTGCCGGCAAGCTTGGTCTGCGCCGTTAGCGCTTCCTGCTTCTCGCGGTAGGAGGCTACCTGGACCACATAACGCACCGAGGTCTCCGCTTTCGCTCCGGCAGCCGGAGCGGAGGACGGGGCAGACACCGGAGCTGCCGGAGCGGCAGCCGGTTCCTCGGCAGGTTCAGCAGCCGGGGCCGCAGCAGGTGCGGACGGCTGAGGATGCCGCGGAGCGCTCAGGGCCGGATCCGGCTTTTTCAGGTTGAGGCCGCTACCGATCACGCCCTTCCCTCCGGCGGGAAGCGTCTTGTAAAAGCTAAGCGGCAGATCTGCATTGGGCGGAACGGCGGCGGGCGCCGGGTCCTCCTTCTTGACAGCCTGTGCCACGGGCGCCGGGGCGGCTTTGCGCGGACCCTTGAAGACCACCCAGCCGGTAAGTACCCCCGCGCCGAAGGTGCAGAGAAAGCCGAGCACCAAAAGCACCCCGAGCATACCGCCGGACTCCTTGCGCGGCCTGTTCTTCGCTATCGGCTTACGCGGCTCGATGGGCTCCCGGGAAGCTCCCCTTTTTTCGCTGTAATCACGCACGCTGCTGGCCCCCCTACATCCTCTCCGGTGCCGAAATCCCGAGGACGGTGAGCGCGTTTTTGATGGTAACGGCGACGCTGTGCAAAAGGTAAAGCCGCGCCTGGGTCAGCGCCGGTTCTTCGGTAATCACGCGGCTTTTGTTGTACCAGCTGTGAAAATCTCCCGCGAGTTCCTGCAGGTAATAGGTGATACGGTGCGGCTCGAAGTTGAGCGCGGCCGCTTCCAGGATCTCCGGATAGACGGCAAGCTTCTTGATCAGGGCCATGTCGTCGGCGCTTTCCAAAAGCTCCAGCTGGACGTTTTCAAAATTCGCTGCAAAGCCGCGCTCGCGTGCGGTCTCGAAGATGCTCTTGATCCGGGCGTGGGCGTATTGCACGTAGTAGACCGGGTTGTCGGAACTCTGGCGCTTGGCCAGTTCCAGGTCGAAGTCGAGCTGGCTGTCCGAGCGGCGCATCAGGAAGAAAAAGCGCGCCGCGTCGCGACCAACCTCATCCACGACCTCCTTCAGCGTCACGAACTCACCGCTCCTGGTCGACATGGCGACCGGGGCGCCGTCGCGCAGCAGGGAGACCAACTGCACCAGGATGATGCCGAGGTCGTCCGGGTTTCTTCCCAGCCCCTGGACGATCCCCTTTAGCCGCGGGACGTAACCGTGGTGGTCGGCTCCCCAGACGTCGATAACCCAGTCAAAGCCACGCTCGAACTTTTCCCGGTGATAGGCGATGTCGGAGGCGAAGTAGGTGGTGACGCCGTTACTGCGCACCACGACGCGGTCCTTGTCGTCGCCGTAGTCGGTGGTGCGGAACCAGAGCGCTCCGTCCTGCTCGTAGATGAGCCCCTTGTCCTGCATCTCCTTGATCGCCGAATCGACCTTGCCGTCGTCGAAGAGGGACTGCTCGGAAAACCAGTTGTCGAGAACCACACCGAAGGACTGCAGGTCCGTGTCGATCCCCTTCAGGATCAGGTCCCCGCCCATCTTGGCGAAGAAGGCGACACCCTCTTCCTGGGGGGCCTTCAGAAAGCGATCGCCGACCTTGGCGATGGCGTCGCGGGCGATGTCCTTGATGTAGGAACCCTGGTAGCAGTTGTCCGGGAACTCAACCTGCTCGCCCAGCAGCTCGCGGTAGCGCAGCAGGCCGGAAAGCCCGAGGGTGTTCATCTGGTTGCCGGCGTCGTTGATGTAGTACTCGCGCTGCACGTCGAACCCGGCGGCGCTCAGAAGGGACGCCACGGCGTCGCCGGTCGCGGCACCGCGGCCATGGCCGATATGGAGCGGGCCGGTCGGGTTGGCGCTGACGAATTCAACCTGCACCTTCTTGCCGGCGCCGACGCTGCTCCTCCCCCAAAGCGGACCCTTGGAGTCGATCTCGACCAGGGTCTTTCTCCAGGCGGCGTCCTTGATGAAGAAGTTTATGAAACCGGGTCCCGCGATCTCAAGGTTCCTGATGAGGTCGGAACTTCCGGTAAGTTTGTTGACCAGAATCTCTGCTATGGCGCGGGGCGACTTGCGCTCCGGCTTCGCCATCTGCATGGCGACGTTGGTGGCAAAATCCCCGTGCTCCGGATTGGCCGGTTTCTCGACCCCGATTGCCGGGACGATCCCCGAGGTGAGCGTGCCGTCGGCGAAACACCCCTCGATTGTCTTCAGGATGCATGCGCGCAGCTGCTCCTTCATAATGTATCCCCCTTTTCTTTGGTACCTTCCGTTTCGGGCAGGTCCTTGATGGTAACGTCTCTGGTAAAGTCCGGACAGTGGGCTCCGCCATCGGTCACCCGGAACTTCTTGGCGCAGTTTTCGCGCCAGGCGCAGACCACGCAGTGCTGTTTGCGAGTTTCGGCCATTTTAAACTACCCCTTTTTGTTGCTGCTGAGCATTCAACCAGGTCTGCGGCGGACCTCTCCGATAAAGAGACCCTCAACGCAGGTGGCGCCATCGCAGGGCGAATGATGATTCGCCCCTACAATCTCATCGATACTCGTAGGGGCGAATCATCATTCGCCCAGGTGACTATTTTTTCCGTTCCACCTTCTGCTCCAGAGCGCCCGGCGACGTCGCCTTGGGAGAAGCAGGCTGACCCTTCACCTCCGGCTTGGCGGCGGGGGGAGGAAGCTTCTCCTGGGGCGGGAACTGGTAAATCACCTCGTTACTGCGCACCAGGCCGAAGTCGCGCCTGGCTATGCTTTCCAGGTAGCGCCGGTCGGACTGTAACGCGGCGATCTCCCGCTTCAGCCGGTCGTTCTCCCCCTTAAGCTCTTGCAGGTGCTGCTGCATTTCATCGCGGTCGCGGTGCAGATGGTTGATGCGCAAAAGCCCGCGGTCCCCGAATACGGTGAAAAAGAGGATAAAAATGACGATCGCCGCAGGTGTCAGGTAGAACCGTTTCTGCATGGTTACCCCGCAGCAAGAACGGAGCTAAAATACTTTATGGTCTGCATCAGGCCGTCGTCCACCTGCACCTTGGGCTCCCAATCGAGCTTTTCCTTGGCGAGGGTGATATCGGGCTGTCTCTGCTTCGGGTCGTCGGCCGGCAACGCCTTGAAGACGATTTTCGAGCTGGAACCGGTAAGCGCGATGATCTTCCGGGCGAACTCGAGGATGGTGGTCTCGGTCGGGTTACCAAGATTAACGGGACCGGTGAAACCCGGGCAGTCCATCATCCGGACCAGCCCCTCCACCAGGTCCGAGACGAAACAAAAAGAGCGGGTCTGCTCGCCCTGGCCGTAGACCGTGATGTCTTCACCCCTCAGGGCCTGGAGGATGAAATTGGAGACCACCCGTCCGTCGTTCTCGGCCATCTTCGGCCCGTAGGTGTTGAATATCCTGACGATCCTGATATCCACATGGTTTTGCCGATGGTAGTCCATCATCAGCGTCTCCGCCACCCGCTTCCCCTCGTCGTAGCAGCTCCTGATGCCGAGCGTATTCACGTTGCCCCAGTACGATTCGGTCTGGGGATGCACCTGAGGATCCCCGTACACCTCCGAGGTCGAGGCCTGCAGTATCCTGGCCTTGACCCGCTTGGCCATGCCGAGCATGTTAATCATTCCCATGACACTCGTCTTGGTCGTCTTCACCGGGTTGTACTGGTAATGAATCGGGGAGGCAGGGCAGGCGAGGTTGAAGATACGATCCACCTCTAAAAGAATCGGCTCCGTGACGTCATGGCGAATCAGTTCGAAGCTGCGGTTCTCCAGCAAATGGGAGATATTGCGCTTGCTCCCGGTAAAGAAGTTGTCGAGGCAGACCACCTCGTGACCGTCCTTCAGGAGTCTTTCGCAAAGATGTGAACCAATAAAACCGGCACCGCCGGTGACAAGCATGCGCATTGGGGGCCCCTAAAGTCTGTTTAGGTGATTCATTCTAAATTCTAAATTCTACGTTCTGCGTTCTACGTTCTACGTTCTACGTTCTACGTTCTACGTTCTACGTTCTGCGTTCTACGTTCTACGTTCGGACCTTAGAACCTTGAACTTAGAACTTAGAACTTAGAACGGTTTCCAGGTTACTCGCAGCTTTTCCCGTTTCTGCCGATCGGCAGATATTCGAAGTTCGCCAGTTTCATCCTGCTCGGCTGATACAGATTCCTGCCGTCGAAGATGAGCGGATTGACCAGCAAGTTCTTGATCCTGTCAAAATCGGGGTTACGGTATTCGTTCCATTCGGTGATGATAACCAGTGCGTCAGCATCCTTCAGAATGTCGTACTGATTCTGGCTGTAGGTGATACGCTCGCCGAACACTTTTTTCGCTTCCTTGATCGCCTCGGGGTCATGGGCGCGCACCTGCGCCCCCATCTCCAGCAGTGCATTGATGATGGTGACGGAAGGCGCGTCCCTCATGTCGTCGGTGCGCGGCTTGAAGGAAAGCCCCCAGACTGCAATGGTCTTCCCGGCAAGTGCCTGCTCGCCGGCAACGCCCAGCCGGCGCAGAATCTTGTCAGAAAGGACGCGCTTTTGGCGGTAGTTCGCTTCTTCCACACCCTTCAGAAGTATGAAGTCGTAATCACATTCTTCGGCTGTCTTCACCAGCGCCTTCACGTCCTTGGGAAAGCAGGAACCGCCGTAGCCAACCCCGGGGAAAAGAAAATCGTAACCGATACGGGAATCGGAGCCGATACCTTCCCGAACTGCCATCACGTCTGCCCCCATGAGTTCGCAAAGGTTGGCGATCTGATTCATGAAAGTGATCTTGGTGGCCAGCATGGCGTTTGCCGCGTATTTGGTCATCTCGGCGCTTCTGATATCCATGACGATCAACCGGTTTGATTTGCGCATGAATGCCGAATAGAGCTCTTTCATTATTTCGGCGGTCCTAACGTTATCCGTTCCAATGACGACCCGGTCTGGCTTCATGAAATCGTCGATGGCCGCCCCTTCCTTCAGGAACTCCGGGTTGGACACCACGTCGAATTCGATTTGCACACCGCGCGCGGTCAGGACTTCGGTAACGGCGGCCCGCACCTTATCGGCAGTGCCGACCGGAACGGTGGACTTGTCCACGATGATCTTGAACCCATCCATATGCTCGCCGATGGAGCGCGCCACGTTGAGGACGTACTGCAGATCGGCTGAACCGTCTGCGCCGGGAGGGGTGCCAACCGCAATGAAGTTAACCAGCGACTCCTTTACCGCACGGGCGAGGTCCGTCGTGAAGGAAAGTCTTCCCTCCTCGCAGTTACGCAGCACCAGCTCTTTCAAGCCCGGCTCATAGATCGGCATCTCGCCGCGCTTGAGCCCTTCAATCTTCTGCTCATCCACGTCTACGCAGATGACATCGTTGCCGCTTTCGGCAAAACAGGTACCCGCCACAAGACCGACATAACCAGAACCAATAACGCATATTTTCATTTAGCTAAGACCTCCGCTTGGTCAGTAGAAACAGTTGTTCTTTCAATGGTTCTCTTAGTTGTTCATTCAGTTATTCTTTCAGCAGCCACAGCATGAGTAGCTGCCACAGCGCCTTTGGGAAAGATTAGCACTTGTATATAGCATAAAAAGTCGCCGTTACGCTAGAGTTTTCCCTGCTTGAAGTTCCCGGGAAAGGGCGGCGAATTCGTCCAGGGATAAGGTTTCGCCGCGCCTGCCGCCGTCGATGCCGCAACGGGAAAGGGCTTCGGGAAGCGAATCGTCCTCGTCCCCGATTCCCGCCGAACGCAGCGAGTTGAGGAGCGTTTTCCGGCGCTGGTTGAAGGCGCCCTTAACGATGCGCCGAAAGAAATCCTCGTCCCCGACCTCGGCCCTGGGCCGCTCCAGCGGGGTGAAGCAGAGTACGCAGGAGTCAACCTTGGGAACAGGGCGGAAAGATCCCGGCTTCACCAGGAACTCGCGGCGGATATCGAAGTGCAGCCGCAAAAGGACGGTCAGTGCGCCGTAATCCTTGCACCCTGCCGGGGCCACCAGTCGGTCGCCCACTTCTTTTTGCAGCATCAGCACCAACCGCTCGAAGAGCCCGCTGCACTCCAGGAAGCGAAAGAGCACCTGGGATGAGATATTGTAGGGGAGGTTCGCTGCCACCTTCCATTTCCGACCGGCGGCCCGGTTTTCCAGCAACTGCCGCAGATCGACCCGAAGGATATCGCCGTGGCCGATCTCCACGTTGGCCGCTCCGGCGAACTCGGCATTCAAGAGCGGTAGCAGGTCGCGGTCCCACTCGATGGCGAGAAACTGCGCACCGCTCGCCGCCAGGCGCTTAGTGAGGGCTCCGCGTCCGGGACCGACCTCGAGGATGGCGTCCCCGGGAACCGGCGCTACACAGGCAACGATACGGGAAAGCACGCTGTCATCTATGAGGAAATTCTGGCCCAGGGACTTTTTCGCGCGCATCTTTTCCATTAAACATTCTCCTTGAAGCGAACGGCGAGTCGATCCAGCGGCCAGACCGGCAGCGCGTCCAGATCGAAGCCGCTCTTAAACCCGGCATTGAGATAAAAATCGCCGGGAACCGCAATCATCGCCGCGTTGTCGGAGCAAAGAAGCGGCGACGGCATGGATAGTTGGATTCCCTGCTCGGCGGCCATGGCGGCCATGGAAAGGCGCAGGCCGGAGTTGCAAGCTACGCCGCCTGCGACCACCAAACGCTTGATGCCGGTCGCTTTGAGTGCGGCCGCCGTTTTTTTGGTCAGTACGTCGCAGACCGCAGCCTGGAAGGACGCAGCCAGGTCGTGCACGCCGGTTTCGGCGGATTCGGGGAACTTTCTGACATGGGTAAGGACCGCAGTTTTCAGCCCCGAGAAGCTGAAATTGAAGCTGCCATCGTTCATGAGGGGCCGCGGGAACTTGATCGCCTTCGGGTCGCCCGTGGCGGCCAGGCGGTCGATCGCGACGCCGCCCGGATAGGGCAGCCCGATGAGCTTTGCCACCTTGTCGAAGGCCTCGCCCGCCGCGTCGTCCACGGTCTGGCCGAGGGTCGTGTAGCGCCCGATCCCGTCCACCCGGTACAGGTGAGAGTGCCCGCCGGAAACTGCCAGGGCGATGAAAGGGAACTCAACCGGCGCCTCCAGGAACACGGCAAGAAGGTGTCCCTCGATGTGGTTCACCCCCACCAGGGGGATGTTCCGGCCGAGCGAAAGCCCCTTGGCAACGGAAATGCCGACCAGCAGCGCGCCGGCGAGGCCCGGGCCCTGCGTCACCGCAACCCCTTCCAGCTCGGAGAGGCCGACCCCGGCTTCGAGGAGCGCCTGTTCCACCACCAGGGATACCGATTCCAGATGTTTTCGCGAGGCGATCTCCGGAACGACGCCGCCGTACTCGGCGTGGATGCTGATCTGGGAGGCGATGACGTTGGAGAGCACGGTTCTGCCGTCTTTAACAACAGCGGCCGCCGTTTCGTCGCAGGATGATTCAAGTGCGAGAAGTAGCATAAAATATAGAAAGGGCACAGACGCCGTGCCCTTAAACCTCCAAAAGATCGTTAAAGTGTGAAAAGCAGAGACGCATGCCATGCGTCTCTGCACAAGCTTGGCAGGTTGCCGTTGAACGGATTCATCGTGAAACGCAACACCACCGCTACCATGTCCCTTTGTCGTCGCGTTATTGAGTCTAACGCGACCTACTCAATGACACAGCCATCAGCACAGACGTTACAACAGATTCGCCGCCAGTTCTGCCAGTTCCGAGCGCTCGCCTTTCATCATGGTGACATGGCCGGAAATGGTCTGTTCCTTAAGGCGCTCGACGACATAGGTAAGCCCGTTACTCTCGGCGTCCACGTAGGGGTTGTCTATCTGGTACGGGTCGCCCGTGAGAACAATCTTGGTCCCCTCCCCTGCCCGGGTCACGATGGTCTTTATCTCGTGCGGAGTGAGGTTCTGCGCCTCGTCCACGATCATGTACTGGTTCGGTATCGAGCGCCCCCTGATGTAGGTAAGCGGCTCGATCTCCAGGATCCCCATCGCCATCAGCTCCTTGTACCCCTTGGAGTGGCGCTTCTCACCTTCATGACCGGTCAGGAGCAGTTCGACGTTGTCGAAAATCGGCTGCATCCAGGGGGTGAGCTTCTCCTCGATGTCGCCCGGAAGAAAGCCGAGATCCCTTCCCATCGGGAACACCGGACGCGACACCAAGAGCCGGTTGTACACGTTCTCCTCGGCGGTCTTGTGCAGCCCGGCCGCTATGGCGAGCAGCGTCTTGCCGGTTCCCGCCTTGCCGACCAGGGTGACTATTTTGATGTCGTCATCCAGCAGTGCGTCGAGGGCGAAGGACTGTTCGCGGTTCCTCGGAAAGAGGCTCCAGACTCCGTCCTTGTCGCCACCCTTGAGCGGCAGCACGCGCCCGGAGCGATGATCGAAGCGGCAGATGGCGCTGTGCGAGCGGTTTGCGGCCTCAGTCAGGGTGACGTACTGGTTCGGCAGCAGGCCGGCACCAAGCTCCAGCCACCCTTGGCTGTAGAAGCGGTCGATGAGTTCGGCATCCACCTCCAGGTCGGTGACCCCGGTGAAGAGGTCGTCGATCGCCACCTTGTCCGATTCATAATCCTGGGCAGTGAGCCCCAGGGCGTCGGCCTTGATCCGAAGGTTGGTGTCCTTCGTAACCAGGATTACCGGCACCTTGGGGTCAGTCTCCATGAGGTCCACGGCAACGGCCAGAATACGGTTGTCGCCGCGCTCCTCACGCAGTTCGGGCGGCAGCCTCTTCATCACCTTCTCTTCGTAGATCTCGATCCGGAGCGTGCCGCCATTCTCCAGCTGCACCCCCTGGGAGAGAGACCCCACCTTGCGGAAGGCATCCATGAGCCGGGAGACCTGCCTCGCGTTTCGGCCGGTTTCGTTCATATCCTTCTTGAACCGGTCGATTTCTTCGATGACGGTTATCGGGATAATGATGGAATTGTCCTCAAACCTTCTGAGGGCCTGCGGGTCGTAAAGCAGAACGTTGGTATCGAGCACATAAATTTTCTTCATGTCCACCCCCTGTACGTTATCGCATCTCAAAGAAACCGTCTCCCGCATGGTGTCTGAACCTTCCCGCTCCGATTGGTTTAATAACTCATCTGCTGCCACAACTCATTCTCTGCCACAAACTCATTCTCTGCCACAAGGAAGAACTGATACTCAAACTTCTCTCAGCCTCTCCCCCTCTGCAGATGGTGCGTGCTAGAGGAAGTTATTCTTTACTCAAGTTCCTCTTACTGTCAAAGCTCCCCCTCTCCCGGAGGCAGGGAAAAAGACATCAAGACAACCGTTTTACACCTTCACGATTTTGTGCAGCGCCGCAAGGAAAAACTCGATATCCGCCTCGCTGGTAAAGAAACCTGGGCTCACCCTGACAGTCCCGGTCGGATAGCTCCCAATGGTCCTGTGAACATCCGGCGCGCAGTGCAGGCCGACCCGCACGCCGATATCATAATCGTGGTCGAGAAGGAAACCGAGGGTTGCGGGGTCATGCCCGTTAACGGTGAAAGAAACGGCGCAGCCGCGCTCGCCGCGCACCGGGCCATAGACGAGGACTCCCGGGGTGGCGCGGAGCCCCTCCAGAAGCTGCCCAATCAGAAGCTTACCGTGCACCCTGATCCGGTCCAATCCAGTCTCCAGGATAAAATCGAGTCCCGCCTTAAGCCCTGCGATAGCGGGGGTGTTCGTGGTGCCACTTTCGAAACGCTCGGGCAATTCCAGAGGCTGATCCGGGCTACTCGCGTTGCCTCCGGTCCCCCCCACCAGCAGAGGGTCAAGCTGAATGCCGGCGCCTATAGCAAGGATGCCGGTTCCCGGAGGACCGTAAAGGCTCTTATGCCCCGGTGCGGCGAGCAGGTCGATCCCCATTTCTTCGGCGTCGAGCGGGAAATAGCCGGCGCTTTGTGCCGCATCCAGCAAAAAGAGCGCGCCACCCGCCCTGGCGATGCGGGCGATCTCGCCGATCGGCTGGACGTTCCCGGTCACATTGGAGCAGTGAGCCATGGCAACCAGCCTCGTGTTGGGGCGCATCGCCTGAGCAACGGAGCGCTCCGGCACGGTCCCGTCCCGGCCGGCCTGCACGAAACTGACCTCCACACCCCGACTGCGCATCAGGTGCAGCGGGCGCACCAGAGCGTTATGCTCCATGGAACTTGAGACCACATGGTCGCCGGGCTTGAGCAGTCCGCTTACCGCAATGTTAAGGGATTCCGTGGCGCTGTGGGTGAAGATAAGGCGGGACGAGTCCGGTACACCGAGGAAAGCGGCTAGAGCAGACCGTGCTGCAAAGACGATGCGGGCCGCTGCGAGGGATTGCTGATACCCTCCCCTGCCCGGGGCCACGCCGACCTCCCGCAGCGCCGCATCCATCGCCCTGTAGACGGAATCCGGTTTCGGGAATGAAGTTGCAGCGTTATCTAGGAAGAGCGACATACCTAATTACTAGCACTTTGCGGCATGTTTGGCAACCGCTTTCATGAGCGATTTAGGGCACCAGTCGCACCGGTGCGCAGGCGGGAACGTTCAGTTCGGCCAGGAGTCTTTCGGTCAGCACCCGCTCCACCTCGGTGATTGCCGCCTCGGTATCGGGAACGTCGTCAACCTTGCCGCCAGCCATCATGCCGTGCCCCCCGGCGCTCCCCCTTCCTGCCACCAGAACGCGGATCAGTTCACCGGCATTGATCTGCTCGCTCTCGGTCCTGATGGAAAGGATCATCTCGGAGTTGTAGTGTCCCATTGAAAGCACCGTCTCAATCCCTTCCAGACGCAGCAGGAGATCGGCGAGTTCAGCGACCAGCTCAGGAAACTGCACCCCCTTGAGGGAGGAAACCAGGACCTTACCGTAAATCGTCGTGTGCTCGAGCGCACTGTGCAGGGCGGCGAAGTATTCCTTGGGGAGAGCGGGGCGGGTGATGCTGTTCAGCAGAGTTTTGTTGGCCAGCGGGAACAGGGCAAGATAGGCATCGCGGTCGGGACGCCGCGCCTCCCGGCCCAGGTCCTGGGTCTCGGATTTGATGGCGTAGAAGAGGGCCGTGGCGAGCTTGGTGCCGAGGGCTACCCCCTGCACTTTCAGGTACTCGTAGAGGATGGTGGCGGTGGTGCCGTATTCCGGGCGGATATCGACCCATTTGCAGGCGGCACTCGCCTCCCGCATCGGGTGATGGTCGATGACGATGTCGACGCGTGCACCGGGGGGCAGCGAGTTGTTTCCGGTCTCCGGCTGGCTGTCCAGCAGGCAGACCACCTGGAACATCTTCAATTCGATGATGGGAAAAGGGGTGAGCGGTATCTGGAGGCACTGCGCCATGGCGAGGTTTTCGCTCCTGCCAATCATCCCCGAGAAGGCGATGACCGCCTCCCGGTTCAACCGGACCGCAAAGAGGTGCCTGAGAGCCATGGCGGAGGCCAGGGAGTCCGGGTCCGGATTGTCATGAACGACTATCAGAATCCGCCCCCGACCGCTTACCCAGGTCAGCAAGGAGTCGGTGTACGTCAAAAGGTCAGGCAATCGAGCGTTAAGAACCACAGCTGCCACCCCCCGGGACCAGAATTGAGCCCACTGAAGTGTATCCCAGCCCGGCCGTTAAGGCAAGAAATGCCGCGAAAGAGAGCAAAAATCACAAAAAAAGGGGGGGCATCCGCCCCCCCTATCTTCAAAGCTGTCAGTAACGCGGTCAGAATTTACCGCGAATCAGCTCGGCTGTCGCTATGATTGAGGTCTGTCCTTTGGAATTGGCTTCGCGCAGCTCAGGCATGATGGTCGGCAGGGAAAATTTCACCCTGCCGTTTTCCACCTCGGCCAGCGACCGGGTAGTCACCACAGCTCCGTAGGTCGCGCCTATCAGCACGCCCCCCGCAGCGCCGTAACCGATATAATCCAGGTGTTTACCGGGCTGTTTGGTGAAGGCCAGCACTGCAGCGCCAACCAATCCGCCGGTAAGGCCGCCGTAGAAAGCATCCTCGAAAAAGGTTTTAAACGCGTTATCCGCTGCCAGGCAGGGAGTGGCTATGAAAAGGATGGTAACCACCAGGGCAGCCCCGCGCTTTAACTTGTTCATTTAATCCCCTTTTTCCCGGCGTGGTGCAGCAAAACACCTCCCACCAAGCAAAAAGGAGGCCGACAAAAAGGGCTAAAAGCTAAGCTGCCGATTGTATTGCGTTTTAAAGGTAATTAAAAATCAGCCCCCTCATGAATGAGAGAAAGCTTTCAAGTTAATGTGTCCTTTGTGCCTCACCAGAGGGGGGATATGGAGCGGATTAGGTTTAAAATATAGCAATAATGCCAACTTACCGTGACAACGTCAAAAGACTGCCGCTGTTGCAAAAAAGCTACACATCGCTGATCAACTCTTGCACCATGCGCATCTCGTCTTCCCGGCTGGTGACCCTGCCGTTCAACTTGGCGCTCAGCACCGCGTCCAACAGTTCACGGAAGCGCGGGCCCCTCTCGACGCCGATCCGCTTCAGATCCTCCCCTCCGATCTGGGTGCGCACCCCGTGGAGCCGGGTGAAATAGAGGGAGATGTATCTTTTCACCTCTGAGTTGTGGCTTTTCGCCATGTGGTAGAGCAGCACCTCGACCGGGAGCCCCCTGAGGAAAAAGTACACCTCGGAGTTCTCGAGCTTTCCTTGCTGGGCCAGCTTCGCCTCCAGGGAGGCGATCAATTCAGTCGCCTGTTTGCGCATCTCGATCAGCTTTTGTTTGTAATGTTCGTTCACCGCCAGTCGGGTGCAGGTGCCCCAGAACTGATCGTCGCTCAGCGAGTCGCAGATGGCCAGAAAGTAGACGGCCCATCTTTCGTAAGGACGCTCAAGGTAGAGCAGGTCGAACCAGGAAACAATGTAGCGCACCTCTTCGAGCATCCCGTGCATGGTAACGGTCAGTTCCAAGTCCTGGTGAATGAAGCGCAAAAGCCCCAGGGAAGCCATGCGCCAGACCCCTTTCAACGGCTCCTTCTCTTTCAGGATCTGCACCAGTTCGGAAAGAAGCCTCCGGCCCCCGAGCTTCTCCAGGAAATCCATCTTGACCGCATTCTTGATCAGATCCTCGGTGTGCCGGGCAATCTTGAAGTTAAGCCGCTGCTCGAAACGGATGGCGCGGAACACCCGGGTCGGGTCTTCGACGAAGGAGAGGTTGTGCAGCACGCGTATCACCTTGGCCAGCAGGTCGCGGTAGGCCCCGAAGTAGTCGATCAGAGTTCCGAAAGACTCGCTGTTCAGGCGGATTGCCAGCGTGTTGACGGTGAAATCGCGCCGGTAGAGGTCCATCTTCAGCGAGGAGTGCTCCACCGTCGGCAGCGCTCCGGGCGAGAGGTAGTATTCCAGACGGGTGCTGGCGACATCGACCTTGCCTCCGTCAGGAAGGATGATGACCGCTGTGCCGAATTTCTGGTGGCTTTTCACCCGGCAGCCGAACTCGGCGGCGAAGGCCTCCGCAAACAGGATGCCGTCCCCCTCGACCGTCACGTCCATGTCCACGTTCTCGTTTCCCAGCAGCAGGTCCCTGACGAAGCCCCCCACCGCATAGACCGGGAGTTCCAGGCGGTCCCCGACCCTCCCGAGGTCGTGCAGAATACCGACGACCTTAGCGGTGAGGTGCCGGTTCATGAGCCCCTCGATCTCGCGGTTCTTCACCTGGAGAGAGTCGCGTGACAGATCGTAGAGCGCCTCGCTTCCCAGGCTGTAGCGCAGCAGATCGGTGCGGCTCACCACGCCGGTCAATATTCCGTCCGCGAGCACCGGAACCAGGCGCACGTCCCCGCCGACCATGTAGCTCTGGATCTCGCTGATGGGCGTTTCCGGGGTCGCCGCCAGGAACTCCGAATGCATGTAGTCCGCCACCGGCACCTTGCCGAGGTTGTGGTAGAGCGCCTTCTCCACGGTCTTGCGCGAGATGATCCCCTTTACCGTGTCCCCCTCCAGAACCGGCATGGCACTCACGTTGTAGCGCACCAGCTGTTCCTGCGCCTCCTCGATGAGGCAGTCGGGGGGAAGCGTCTTCACCGGAGAGGACATGATGTCCCGGGCCACCCGTACCGGGTTGACCCGCTGGTGCAGCACCGTATCCAGCCGCTCCAGCACCTGGATGAGAGTGAGCCCCCTCACAGTCGCCGAAGCAGCCGTGGCATGCCCGCCCCCGCCCAGTTCCTGCAGGATCTCGCCCACCCGCACCTCCGGCACGCGGCTCCTGGCGATGACGTAGACCCGGTCCCCCATGCTGACCACCAGAAAGAGCGCCTGCAGGTTTTCCATGTCCCGGATCATGTGGGCAAGGGTTGCGATGTCCCCTACATACTCGTCCACCGAGGCCTGCGCGATGGAGATCTCCACCCCCTTGAGTGACGTTGTCTTTAATGAATTAAGCAGGTCGTTCAAAAGCGAGACCTGCTCCGCTGTCAGCTCCTTGCCGATCGAGTCGGCGACCTCGTTGAGGTTGGCCCCCCGCTCCAAAAGCCAGGCGGCAGCGCGGTAGTCCTCGGTCGTCGTGGAGGGAAAAGTCAGGTTGCCGGTATCCTCATAAATGCCGAGCATCATGAGCGTCGCCTCGAAGGGGGTGACCTCTATCTCGCGCTGCATCAGGAAACCGATCAAAATGGTCGTCGTGGAACCGCAGGGGCGGATCACGCCGCCGGTCGGGGTGAGGTCGCCGGAACTTTTCGGGTGGTGGTCGAAGATGTGCACCTCGACGCCGCTTCCCTTGGCGAGCTCGCCGAACTTGGCGATGCGGGAGGAGTGCTGGCAGTCGACGATGATGAGGCGGGTGATGCCGGAAAAATCCAGGTCCTTGATACGGGTGAACTCGGGCGCGGGGCCGGACTGCTTCAGGAAGAAGTCGCGCACCCCCTTTTCCTGGGCTCCGGAGAAGACCAAAGCGGCGTCCGGATAGAGTTTTTTGGCGGCCACCATGGAGCCGACGCAGTCGAAGTCGGCGCTGACATGGGTGGTAATAACATCCATCAAGAGACCGTCACTGCCGCGTAGGCCACGACCCGGCTCAGGTCTCCGTTCACCTCGCCGCTCGTCGTGTAGCTGATGAGCCGGGAGGTGGTCGCACCGAGAAGCTTGGCTGCCACCAGCATGACCGCGGCCGGGATTACGCCACACATGGTAATCCTGCAGTCGCGGCAGACCCGGAAAAGCGCCTCGGGGTCGAGCTTGGCGAGTTCGGCAAGCGCCAGGTCGTCCTTCTCCTTGGCGACCCGGGCTGACTCGTAGTGGTTCATGTCCGAACTGGCGACGATCAGCACTTCGTCGCCGTACTCGGTGATGGCCCGGGCGAGGGCCGCGCCAAGCACAGAGATTGAGTCGAAATCGGGCAGGGAAAGGCAAAGGGCGGCGATGCAGACCCGGGGGTTGCGGTACTGCAGAAACGGAAGCTGTACCTCGATGGAGTGTTCGAAATGGTGTGCCGAGGGATCCTCGCACACGGAGGGAGCGTGCTTCAGGATCAGCTTGGAGAGGCGGCTATTCACGGGAACCGGGCCGAGCGGGGTAAGCCACTCACCGGAGGGGGCGAGGGCCGCGGGGGCGCCGACGCCGGTGTGGTTCGGGCCGAGCAGGAGGACCGCTTCCGGCACCCGGACCGCGCCGTAGGCGAGCCCGGCGACCTTCCCCGAATAGAGGTAGCCCGCGTGCGGTGCGACGAGGCCGAGGACGCGCGCCCCTTCCCCCGGGGGGATCAAGGAGGCGAGCTCCTCGCGGAGCTGGTCAGGGTCGTCCG
>JGI24143J45723_1000261_pt1 | contig 28394 bp, 26 predicted proteins | sample BarGraIncu00432A_FD_45723 | JGI IMG/M metagenome (IMG submission 45723) | reverse complement strand
TCAATGGACTGCTGCTTTTGGATATCACCCCGCTGTCACTGGGGATTGAAACAGTGGGTGGTGTCTATTCGAAAATTATCAATCGCAATACCACCCTGCCGATTAGAAAAAGCGAAGTTTATTCCACGGCAAGAAATTTTCAGACGTCGGTTGAGATACATGTTCTCCAGGGCGAGCGGGAGCGGGCAAAATTCAATAAAACCCTTGGAAAGTTTAAGCTCAGTGGGATCCGTCGTGCGGCGAGAGGGGTTCCTCAAATAGAAGTAAGCTTTGAGCTTGATGCAAATGGAATCGTGAATGTTTCAGCAAAAGATTTGGGCACCGGGAAAATGCAGCAGATTACCATTACTGCCTCATCCAATTTGAGTCAGTCAGAAATTGATCAGGCGATTCGTGATGCCAAACAATATGAAGCAGAAGATCGACAACATAAGGAAGAGGAAAATGCTAAAAACGAAGTGGAAAGCTTAATCTATCAGGCCGCTGAACTCAGTAAGAGTCTCAATAAAGAAGATCGCAGAATATTGAAAGAAGAAGTCAGAAAAGCTAAAAAAACATTAAAATCCAAAGATAAAGCAGAAACTAGTGAGGCCGGGCATCAACTTTCAGATTTAATGGAATCTCTCAGAAAAAATGTTGTGGAAAATGGGGCTAACTCGGATGATTTGGACGATGACGACGATGATACCTTTAATACTGATTTTAAAGATAAATAAATTGTAGTTATCATGGTTGTTTAAACAAAATATAATATTAAACAGGTATACTGATACTATAATAATTTAGAAGAGGTAAAATCGTAATGAATTTGGACCCATATAATGTATTAAGCGTTGCTCATGATGCCAGTGATGAGGACGTTACAAAAGCTTATAAAAAATTGGCGAAAAAATATCACCCTGATTTGAATCCAGGCAATCAAGAAGCGGCAAAGAAAATGAGTGAGGTCAATGCTGCCTATGATGATATAAAGAGTGGCAAGGCAAACGGATATGGCAATGCTTATGGGATGAATGGAAATCAGAGTGGATCAGCCAGTCAGGGCAGGACAACTTACGATCCATTTGGAGGTTTTGGCGAAAATCAAAATACTGGAAGACAATCGGATCCTTTTGAAGGATTTGACCCTTTTGAATGGATTTTCGGTTCTTATTCCGATCAGAATCAGAACAGCAGAAGTAGCGGTTTTGATCAGGCCAGAAACTATATCAATATGGGATATTATCAAGAAGCATTAAAGGTACTGAATAATATTTCGGAAAGAAACGCAAAGTGGTATTATTACAGTGCAGTTGCAACGAACGAAATGGGTGATCAGGCCACAGCCCTCAATTACGCCAGAACGGCGGTTCAAATGGAACCGAGTAATTCGGAATATCAAAGTGTCATGAATAAAATTGAAAAGGGTGGCCATTTCTATGAACGCCAAAAATCAACTTTTTCGCCAATTGGCACCATTTTAAAAGTTTTTGTAGGATTCTATGTGATTCAGTTTTTGTTTTCGTTTTTGCATTTGATGTTTTAGATCATCGCGTTGTATATAGATTAGGAGAAAGATAAGTGAATCGTTTAAAAGAGAAATTAGTAAAATTCATGTCTGGCCGCTATGGCGTAGATCAGCTTTATTATGTCATGTTTGCATTATGGGCAGTGTTAATGGTTGTCAACATAAAAGTTGATTCACTGATTCTAGTAGCGATATCAGATGTGTTTATTGTTTTGGCCATTTTCAGAAGCTTCTCCAAAAATATCAGCAAGCGTTCCGGAGAAAACCAGAAATTGTTGAAAGTCTGGAATTTGGTAAGAAGAAAAGTAAAGTTGTTTTTTCGGCGATTCAAAGAAATCAGAGTCCATCGTTTTCGCAAATGTCCCCATTGTAAAAAGACCCTTCAGTTGCCGATTAAACGGGGAAAAAATACGGTAAAATGTCCCAAGTGTCAGGAAAAATTTGAGGTTCATATTTTCCTGTAAACCGGGATTGAAATAGAAATACACGATATGCACTCAATTCCAGCGCTGGGGGTTGGGTGCATATTGGATTATCGGGGTGAAATTTTGATTAAGCTATTAGTGGTGGAAGATGATATAAATACAAGGAAATTGATGAAAGTCGTACTCAGTAGCGATGGATATGAGCCGATATTGGCAAATAATGCTGAGGAAGCACTGGAAAAATTGGAGAGTTTTAAAATTGATCTCATTGTGATGGACATTATGATGCCGGGGATGGACGGTTTTGAGCTGACAAAAAAATTGCGTTTGGATGGTTGTATGATTCCCATTTTGATGGTGACGGCAAAAGAGACCCCGATGGACGTAAAACACGGCTTTATAACCGGAACCGATGATTACATGGTTAAGCCAGTGGATGAAGATGAAATGCTTCTTCGGATTGCCGCTCTGCTCAGGCGTTCCAAAATAAACAATGAAAGAAAAATTGAAATTGAATCCGTCATTCTTGACTATGATACACTGTCCGTGGCCCGAGGAGAAGAAGTGGTGACACTGCCACAAAAAGAATTTCAAATTCTATTTAAGCTCCTGTCCTATCCAAACCAGATATTCACCAGAGTACAGATCATGGATGATTTTTGGGGATTAGAGAGCGAATCGGATCCGCACACCGTGGATGTGCATATCAACCGGATCCGAAATCGCTTTAATAAATATAATGAATTTGAAATTGTGACGATTCGGGGACTGGGCTATAAGGCGGTGAGAAAAGTTTGAAACCATTTTATAAATTCAACGTTATTCTGACGGTGTTTGCCTTCATTGTACTGGCTTTATCCGGATTTCTATCAGCATCCTTCCTGTTTCTTTTATTAACTTTTTTTGGCAGAATGGATTCCGGATTTTTGCTGGTGATTTTTCCGATGACCAGTGTTTTTATTGGCATGTTTTTATCAACCGCGTTCAGCAGACGGATCGTAAAACCCATTAACGATTTAATCTCAGCGACAAATGAAGTAACCAAAGGCAATTTCGAAGTTCGGGTAGAAAGCACCGATAAATCCAATGAGCTGAATGATTTGATCCACAGTTTCAACAATATGGTAAAAGAACTTGGAAATATTGAAATATTCCGCAATGATTTCATTAATAATTTCTCCCATGAGTTTAAAACCCCCATTGTATCCATTCAGGGTTTTGCAAAACAATTACAGAAAAATGATCTGTCGAAAGAGGAAAGAAAAGAATTTACCGGCATCATCATTTCCGAATCCGATCGATTAACCCATATGTCAACCAATATTCTGCTTTTAAATAAGTATGAAAATCAGAAAATTCTGTCAAGTCAGACAAGCTTTTTATTGGATGAGGAAATTCGAAAGGTCTTGGTGATTTTGGAAAAGGAGTGGAGCCAGAAAGGACTGACTTTGGATTTGCTCATGGATGAAGTCCATTATACGGGAAATGAAGAAATGCTTTCCCAGGTATGGATGAATCTGATTAGCAATGCTATTAAATTCAGTGAAGATTATGGAATACTCACCGTTCGCTGTTTTGAGGAAGAAAAATCCGTCATCGTTCAGATTACTGATTATGGGATCGGCATGTCGGAAGAGACCGTCGCTCATGTTTTCGAAAAATTCTATCAGGGGGATCTGGGGCATAAAGCCCAGGGAAATGGTTTGGGACTGTCCATTGTTAAACGTATTTTGAATATTTGCGGAGGCGATATTGAGGTGCAGAGTGCAATCGGAAAGGGTTCTACATTTACAGTCCGACTTCCTAAAAATGCTGCGGCCAAATAAAGTTTAAAGCTGATTATTTATCGCCGATCCAATAATATAATCAGCTTAATATTTTATGGCCCAATCGTTTGTGAACTTATTTATAATCGAAAGTGATATCTTTGATCACTTCTCCTGCCAGGATGAAACCAGCGACGGCAGGGACAAAGGAAACACTTCCGGGAATCGTCCGTCGGTCTGAGCATTTTCTTTGCGTTCCCGGGGGACAGACACAGTTTGTTCGGCAATTGTTGGTTTGATTATCAATTAGTTTTTTGGGCTCCTCAGTCGAATAGACGACCTTCAAATGTTTGACATGTCTTTTCTTCAGCTCTTTGCGCATGATTTTTGCCAGGGGACACATGGATGTTTTATAAATATCCGCAACTTTAAATTGTGTAGGATCCAATTTATTACCGGCGCCCATGCAACTGATGATTGGGGTTCCTGCTTGTTGGGCCTGAAGAACCAGTTCGATTTTGGCGGTTAGTGTATCAAGGGAATCGACAACGTAAGAGTATGCCGAAAAGTCAAACTCATGAGCGTTTTCAGGGAGAAAGAAACATTTATAGACGTTAACTTCAGCATTCGGATTGATTTCTAGAATGCGTTCTTTCATGACATCCACTTTGTATTGACCAATGGTTTTTCTGGTGGCGATCAGCTGGCGGTTTAAATTCGTCAGACAGACCTTATCATCATCGATTAAGTCAAAGATGCCAATGCCGCTTCGAACAAGCGCTTCTACGGTATAACTCCCCACGCCGCCGATTCCAAATACGGCCACTCTTGATTTTCCCAGTTTTTCGGTGGCTTCACAGCCTAATAATAATTCAGTTCTTGAAAATTGATTTAACATTAAATTTCTCCGTTATTGTATTCGTCCAGAAAATGATGCTTGAAGCCATCTTTTTTATAGGCAATAATGGTATTGAGATTGACATTTTCAACGCTTTTAAAAATATTGCTTTCGATGTAGGGGCTGGTCTTTTTAAATTGTTTGATAAGGTTTTTCATTTCCAGACGTTTTGAATTACCGCCCTGATTGTCACTCAGCATACAATTTTCGGTAAATCGGCAGGCACATTGGAGAAACTGAAGGTCGTTGTGAAGTTTCCAATTGATGATCGCTTCTTCCCGAATCAGGTACATGGGTCGAATCAATTCCATAGTTTCGAAATTAGTGCTTTTTAGTTTTGGCATCATTGTTTGAATCTGCCCGCCATAAAGCATGCCCATCAAAATCGTTTCGATGACATCATCGTAGTGATGACCCAGAGCGATTTTATTGCAGCCCAGATCCTGTGCCTTGTGATATAAATGTCCCCGTCGCATTCGGGCACAAAGGTAACAGGGGGATTTGTCGACATCCGCTACGGAATCAAAAATTTGAGTCTCAAAAATAGTGGCGTCAATATTTAAAATTTCCAGATTGTTTAAAATCATCTGTCGATTGATATCGTTATAACCGGGGTCCATGATCAGAAAAACCAATTCAAATTCAAACTTGTTGTGTCGCTTGAGCTCCTGAAAAAGCTTGGCCATCAACATGGAATCTTTTCCGCCGGAGATGCACACGGCAATTTTATCGCCTTCGGATACGAGCTGGTATTTATTAATCCCTTCGGTAAAACGACACCAGATGCTGCCGCGAAATTTCTTTTTTATGCTTTGTTCGATTGCTTGGTATTTTTCCATTGACTGCTCCTATTTTTGAGTGAGATTATTGTAACAGGTATTGAATATTTTCAAAAAATCCTGAATTTCTGTTTCTGCTGTTAAATGGCAGATGCTGATTCGCCATGAACATTTTGCCCGGTTTCGGTTGCCGGTCACAGAATATACCGCTCTTGATGGGGTAATATCGGTTGAACAGGCTGATTTTGTCGAAACACAGACGCCAAAATCATTGAGTGCGGATTGAAAAGTCGTCGCTTTTACATTTTTCACGCTGACATTGAGAAAATGCGGAAGCGATCTTGCGGTGCTGTTAATGGTGACCAGCGGATAGTTTGCAAGTGCGTTTTTCAGCATCTTGTTTTTTGCTTTTACCAGTTGATAGCGCTCCGCACTCGTCTCGTAACAGATTTTCAAAGCGGTGGCCGTTGCGGCGGCACCGGCTGTATCCGGGGTTCCGCTTCGATAGACGCTGGTGCTGCTTCCACCATGAATCAGCGGTTCCAGCAGCACCGTTTCATTTCTTAGCAGGACTCCGGTGCCCTTGAGTCCGAAGAATTTGTGCGGGGAAAAAGTGACTAAATCGATATTAATAAAACTTACGGGCATTTTTCCAACGGCCTGAGTGGCATCCACATGAAAATGACAGTTGGGATAGTTCATCAGGATTTCGCCTATTTCGGCAATTGGCTGGCAGATGCCCAGTTCACTGTCCACATAGCCAACCGAGACCAATATGGTATCACTTCGAAGCAACGTTTTTAAATGATCGAGGTCCACCGATCCGTCTTTCTGAATCATGACTAAATCAATTTCATAACCCTGAGATTGCAGCCAGGTTAAGGTGCCACTGACTGAAGCGTGCTCCAGGCAAGTCGAGATGATGTGCTGGCCTTTGCCCCGGTAGGCCCTGGCGATGCCTTTGATCGCCAGATTGTTTGCCTCACTGGCGCCGGACGTGTAGATTACTTCCATACCTGAACAGCCCAGAATTTCTTTAATTTCTTCAGTCGATTCGGCAATTATTTTTTTAGCCTGCGCTCCGATGCGGTGTTTCGCATTTGGATTGCCGTAATACTTTTTACTTATATTACAAAAGGAATCCAGAACTTCATGATTAACCGGCGTATCCGCGGCGTAATCCAAATAAATCATTAATTTTATCTCCTAGTCATTAATCAATTCAATTGAAAGATGTGTTTAATAACCAGCCTTTGAGAAGACGATAATAACTTGTGCAAAGACCGATTTGATAATTATACTATAGAAATAGTGGGAATTACAATTAAAGCCTTGGTATTTTTTAAGAAATTGGAAAGTTAATCACCTGTTAAATTGGATGAAATAATTTCAAAACTTTAATATTGAGAAGTGAATTCTGATAAGCATTATTATGGTTGCAAAGGCGGCATGGCTGGTGAAAAATCGATCCCGGCTTTTATTGCCTGTGAATGTTGCAGTTTTCTGTCGATACGGTATAAACGTCCGTCTTTGACAAACTTTGCCCCGGTCTGTTTGAAATGAAAGGGAATATTCTTTTCGATGCACTGGGCCCGGATGCCGAGAATCCAGTCATAATTGCAGATCCGCGCATTGCTCCCGGATTCGCCGCCCACGATCACTTCCTCGATTGAAGCAGTCAGCCAGGGAGTAAGATCAATTTTCTCCAATAATGGCTCGCAGGTAATGCCCTTGTGTTTGATCGGCAGGCTTAACAGGATTGGCAGCCGGAAATTGGCTCGATCCTGATTTTCACAGGTTGAGTAGATGGTCACATTATCATAGCCGTCGCACCAATCCAAAGGGAGACTCACTTCAAATCGGTCAATACGCTTGGTAATAATGAAAAAATGCAGATCTCTTCTCAGGCGAATCATCTTCCATGCGTCAATGCGCCAATCATCCGCTTTATCAAGAAAAAAATCGGAGCTGAAACAGGTGTATACAGTCTCACCGGGCTTCAGTTTATAGTCGCCGCTGCGTGTTTTTTTCAATGGTAAATTGAAATTGCCGGTTTTGGATACCACCGATGCATCTCGATCAAACATTGCATCCATCCGGTAGACGTAACAATTTTGACAGCCTGGGCTTATTTTATGACAGCCGTGCCATGGGTTCCATTGGGCCATAGTTTCAGTCCTTTCGTAATTAGTTTCGGTATTTGTGAAACCGAGCGCAAAGCTCATGTTACTTTCGCAACTTGCCATTATTATTTGCCAAGGAGAATGGAATGGATCTCAACGCCATAACGTCGTACCATATCCTGCTTGGCCTGATGGTAAGCCACTTCCTGCCCTTTTTGGGAGGTGCGGTCGATATAGCGGTGCGCTATTTCATCAGCGATGACATCCAGTAGCAGTTCTGCCAGGAGGAGGCGGGCGCCATCGGTGAATCGACCGCGGCCATCCACATAGAGGCGAACCGTGGGAGCTTCGGTATTGATTAGAATAAGACGCTCTTCAGGACTGTAAATAGCACGCTCGACGTCATTACCGAGATTCCGGAGTTCATATCCTCGAAAAAGAGTTCTGGAATCAGCCCTGTTCCAAGGCGCAGGGGGCTTTTTCGGCGGATGCTCCTGATCGGTTTCAGAAGCATTATCGGAGACGACCACCTCGCAGAAGGCCTCATAGTTGTATGAAGTAACTCCGAAAGTTCCCCTTGCTCCGATCTCATGGCCAATAACAGTAAAGACAAGCTTGTCATTATCGGGAATCGCTGCTACCGGCATCGCCTCAGGGGAGGGGGTAATGGTGAAGGCCGCCGGCAGTTCGTTTATAAAAGAAAGAAGTTCCTGTTCAGCCAGCTGATTACGATCAATAGTCAGCGTGATGTGAAAGGGTTGGCCCACTTTGCGGTAGTAAAAGGCGGTGCTGAACTTCAGGGCTTCAGGATATTTTGAACGAACGACATCAGTTTCCGGCGCTCGAGGCAGGCGGATGCCCAGTTCTTCCACGGCAATTCGGTTCATCTTTTCCAGGACGGTATCGATGAGTAGATTGGTGCGCTGGGACGTTCGGGCGCGGTCGACATGGCTTAAGCGCAGCTGCTCGCTTTTTACGATATTGATGATCATCCTACTGATCGCATCTGAAAAAGCAGCGACAAAAGGTTCTTTCCGATTCAGTCCGTCCCGTTCATCACTGATGATGGGATGCCCCTGTCCAAGCATTTTGGTTAGATCGTCACAAACGACGGTTCCAAAAAGAAATTCCGTTCCCAACTGGTTCTCAAAGTTGAAAAACTGGCAGTCGAATACCGCTGTGCCAGATATCATCAACAGTCCATTTGTTCGCTGATCGCCTTTGAGAACCAGTTCGGCATCCTTAGACTTCTTTAATGTCAGACTGAAAGTATAATTCTGATCCTGATAACTGAAACTGCCCAGTTCATCCGGACCAATCAGCACCTCGGATTCCGGTTCCTGATAGTTTAGGGTATCTATGGTTCGGGACTTTGGGGGTTTGTTAAGATCTACTATCCCGACATGTCTTCGGGACAAGATATCCCTAAGGTAGATGTTGTTGGTTATGGATGACAACAGCGATTGAAAATGGGGAATGTTCACCTGCTGGTTTTCGATGACGATGCTGACTCGTGTGCCGCTGCTTTTTGGGAGGATATCAAGCCGGACATAATCCCTGTCCGTCAAAGTCTTGTCCCCTTCTCCATCATCAAACAGATATTCGCCAGTAGCCGCACGGTAAAGGTCGATCCGGCTTTCACGGTTTTCTTTGATTGTTTCAATCCATCCATGCCCCAGTCCATAGATGGCCTGCTTCATTCCCCGGCCAAAATATCCCCGTCCGCTGGCCTCTCCCTGAGCAAGATTGCTGTAAGCACCGCCATAGGCAAGAACCGAATGAAGCCGATCGGAGGTCATTCCTTCAGCCTGATCGGACACATAGATGAAAGCTCCATTCTGATGTCGTTCATAAGCGATGGTAATTTTACCAGTCACCATGATTCCACGACTTGCCAATCGTGAATAACTGTCATCACAGTTTGTAATGAGCTCAACCAATGCCTTTTCAATCGAAGCAAAACGTCTGGAATCAATGTCTATGACCCGCTGGTCTACCGGTAGTACAGATATCGTCATGAAAATAACCCCTTCCTTTTAAAAGATAAATATTTACGTCCTAAAGACAATCATAAATCGTTGTCTGCTGCATGATTGAACAGGCTGTTGCCGGTTCGCCATGATGCCGACAACTGATGTTACGATTATCTTTAGGACTATCTGACTAATTCGTGTTCTTCATCTGCAGTCTTGTATAATTCCATTATAGCATGAACTTTTAACATTTGAAATTTCTGATGCAATTGATTTTATCGATATTAGAGAAAAAGACAAAAGTAATTTTTTTAAATTACTGCTTTACAAATGATACATTTAACTGTAAAATATAACAGTTAGATGACCCATTGGTCAAGTGGTCAAGACACCACCCTCTCACGGTGGAATCAGGGGTTCGAGTCCCCTATGGGTCACCATTGGATATTACAGACGATTTCAGAGACAAACTGGAGATCGTCTTTTTTTTCGCAAAGACATACTTTTGGTCATTGCCAGAAACAAAAGAGAAACCCGCTTTACGGGCTTCAAATGATGATAAGGAGATTAATATGGATTACAATAAATTGGCGAGTTTGCTTTTCCCGGATATAATAAAATCTGTGGCGGATTATGAGGGACATTATCCAAAACGGAAGCTGCCGCCTGAAGCAAAGGTGACCCGTCTCGGTCCGAGTCCCACAGGTTTTATTCATTTGGGAAATCTGTATGGTGCATTTGCCGATGAACGGCTGGCCCATCAATCGGGTGGTGTCTTTATCCTGCGGATCGAAGATACCGATCAAAAAAGAAAAGTTGAAGGTTCGGAAGAGGTTGTCATCAAAGCGCTTGATTATTTTGGCATTCATTTTGATGAAGGGGCGACTTTAGAAGGCGAAAAGGGTGAATATGGTCCCTATTATCAGAGCAACCGTGTGGCGATCTATCAGACGGTGGCAAAACATCTCGTTGAAATAGGCTGTGCCTATCCATCTTTTGCAACCACGGAAGAGTTGGATGAAATCCGACGGAAACAGGAAGCCCAGAAATTAGTGCCAGGTTATTATGGAAAGTGGGCATTGGATCGCAACCTTAACTATGAAGATATTGAAACTAAAATAAAAGCTGGAGAGCCATGGGTATTGCGGCTCTTGTCAACGGGCGATCCATCAGAGACAATGCAGGTAGAGGATGCGATACGAAAGAGTGTTCAGGTGCATCCAAACAATATGGATGCAGTGCTTCTGAAAACAAACGGTGTGCCGACCTATCATTTTGCCCATGTAGTGGATGATCATTTTATGCGCATCACCCATGTTGTTCGTGGAGAAGAATGGCTGTCCACACTGCCGATTCATCTGGAATTGTTTGAAACACTGGGATGGGATCATCCGGTGTATTGTCATACCGCTCATCTGATGAAAATGGATGGTGACACAAAACGTAAACTGTCTAAACGCAAGGATCCGGAAATGTCTCTTTCCTATTATGCTGAGGTGGGTCATTTCCCTGCGGCAGTTCGGGAGTACGTTATAACGTTGGCCAATTCCAATTATGAGGAATGGCATCTGGTGAATCCAGACCTGTCATTGGAAGAATTCCAGTTTTCACTGGACCATATGTCCACATCCGGGGCATTGTTTGATATGAACAAACTTAATGATGTTGCCAAAGATGTCTTGCTCAGAATGAGTGAAGAAGACATTGCGGATTTCCTCATTAACTGGGCGATACGCTATAAAGAGGAAGCTGCTCCGATCTTTAACTGTGATCGGGATAAGCTCATCAAAATTCTGGCGATTGGCCGTGATGAGAAGAAACCGCGAAAAGATTTGGAATACTGCCTGCAGATTTTTGGTTTTATCAGCTATTTTTTTGATGAGTGGTTCACCATCGTAGATGAGCTGCCTGAAAATGTCAATGCTCAGGCAGCCAGGGCGATCCTGACGGATTATCTGGCGACTTATGACCAGAATGATGACAATGGAAACTGGTTCAATAAAATCCGTGATATTACCGAAAAACTCGGTTATGCAGTCAAGATGAAGGACTACAAAAAACATCCTGAAGATTATAAAGGTCACGTAGGGGATGTCAGCACAGTGGTGCGGCTGGCAGTCACCGGGCGTCGAAATTCACCGGATGTTTGGACCATTCAACAGATTCTGGGTGAAAACTGTGTCCGTTCACGGATTCAGACTTATATGGAAAGTCTTAGTTAGTCAGGTTGTAAAAGTAGAGCGTCGAAAAATATTTAAACGTATGTAATAAAGACACTGCTATTTCAAAATAACAGTGTCTTTATTGGGCTAATTATGCTAAAATAGCTTATAATTTAGTGGGAAGAAATGAATCTAAAAAGGATTAAAATTTTCACAGTAAGGTAGGAAAATAGGATGGCTGAAATACGGGATATCTTAGACTTGGCAAACGAAAATGGTTTTACAAAAGCGATTGAGATGGAGGTCTCATCAGTTTTATTAAATCCGGAAGTACGTAAAATGTGTGCGACAAACAAATGTCAGATGTACGACACTAACTGGGCATGCCCTCCCGGGTGCGGAACGTTGGAAGAATGCGAAGAAAAAGTAGCGAAATATAAACATGGTGTACTTGTTCAAACAACCGGGAAATTGGAGGACAGCTTTGATTTTGAAGGGATGGAAGCGCTAAAAGAAAAACATGATGATAGCTTTTCTAATTTCGTTGATCAGTTATACAAGCTCAAGGTTAAAATGCTGCCGCTCGGGGATGGATGTTGCCAAATATGTAAAAAATGCACCTATCCAGATGAAAAATGCCGATTTCCAGAGAAAGCATTTTCTTCCATGGAAGCTTTTGGTATTTTGGTAAGCGATTTGTGTAAATTAAATAATGTCGATTACTATTACGGCAAAAATACGCTGACTTATGTTGGGTGTGTGTTATTTGATTAATTTGCATAGCCAGATAAAATTGAATCATCAGAAAAACCACCGGATGAACGGTGGTTTTTCTTTAGCAGCGTTACAAAGCCAGCCAGTTTGATGTTAAACCTCTAATTGGCGAGGATAAGTAAAATCATTTTCCATGGCCAGGAATGTATAGCCTTCAGCCTTGAGGGTTTCAATCACCGTTGACAGCGCCGCCCGGGTATTGGGTTTGCTTTCAGCATGGCACAAGACAACGGAAACTTCATGCTCGTGACAGCCGCAAATAATAGTTTGTTCAACGATGTCTGAGGTAGGTGGATCAGAGCCGCCATCACCAGAGGACACATTCCAGTCGGCGTAATTCCAGCCTCGTTTAATCAGTCCAAGGACACAGGTTTCATTGGCATTTATTGATCCGCCGGGAAACCGGAAAATATGGCTGGTTTCAGTTAATCCTGTTATTTGCCGCTGGTATTGATCCAGAGAGTTAACATCGGCATAAAAAGCTTCAGAATTGCTGTAAAGATCATAGTCGTGGCTGCTGGTGTGATTGGCCAGAGTATGACCTTCATTGACAATGCGACGATAGGAAGCTTCAGCTTCAGCACCTTCATGGCGAATGGTAAAGAAGGTGGCTTTCACATTGTAAGTGTTAAGAATATCCAGCACTTCCCCGGTATGCTCACTAGGGCCGTCATCAAAGGTGAGAAAGACTACTTTTAGCCCCTCGGTGTCATTATTTCTCAGGCGTATTTTGATACTTTCCAAGGGATCATCAGTTCCCGTTTGTTGTGCTTCATCTGTATTTGTATCAGACGTTACTTCAGCATCTTCTTTCGTTTGTATATCCTGAACGCTGGTAGTTTCATCTGTGGATGTATCAACAAGGAGGGAAGACGCCTGGGATTTTTCTTTTTGGTTATTGAGTGCCGAGGCAATATTGGTTACCAATGTGACCGATGCCATTCCAATTATAAAAAGAACTGCCAGGCTCATGAGGCTGAAGGTAATAAATCGGGGCATAGATTTTATTCTCAACTTAGATTTTTTTTTCATTTGCTCTTCAGCTTCCTTTTTTTATTTTGTAACGTTTGACGCATGTAAATGCCGTTGACCTACTTAGATTTAACTATAGCAGAAAACGAATAAAAAGTGTAGAATGTTTTATAATTTTAATTGTACATTTCCTGATGATTTTAATGAGAACCTGCTTTCCAGAAGTTTTGCTTTAACATGATCACTTTCAGTCAGCTTAGTAAAAAGGAGAAACAAACATTGGATATCACTGTTGTTATTAGTCAAATGATTCAGCTTTTCTTGGTCCTTACACTGGGCTATATTTCTGCAAAAACAAAGGTCACTAATCAGAAATTTGGCACACAGCTTTCTAATTTTATTTTGAGCATTACCATACCCTGTATGATGATTGCTTCTGTGGCTACCATGCCCAGCAATTCAGATAAAAATGATATTGTGTTGATGTTTATCATCTCAGTTCTTTTTTATATCATCATGCCTGTTATTGCTTATTTAATCACGCGCGTTCTCAAGGTAAAAAAAGAAGAACGCAACCTGTATATGTACATGACTATTTGGTCCAATGTTGGTTTTATGGGATTTCCTGTTATCGCATCAATCTTTGGAGAAGGTGCGATCTTTTATGCGACGATCTTCAATCTTATCTTTAATGTCAGCAATTTTACCCTTGGAATTATGCTGATGTCAAAAGAAGGCAAAAATGCACTGAATCTAAAAAAATTCTTGTCGCCTGGAGTAGTCGCTTCATTAATCGCCGTTGTTATGGTCGCAGCAAATATCCACCTGCCGGACATTTTGAATAATACGGCCAAAACCGTTGGTGAAACCACCACGCCTTTGGCGATGATCGTCATTGGTATTTCACTCGCGGGTATTTCGATAAAAAGCGTATTTGTGGAGCTACGGCTTTATCCTTATGTGATCATCAAACAGATCCTACTGCCTTGGGCAGCATGGCTGATCCTTAAAAATTTCATTACGAGTTCGTACATACTGGGAATCGTTATTATTATAATTGCCATGCCGGTGGCAACATCAGCCGTGCTTTTTGCCAATAAATATGATAACAATGTATCTCTGGCAACCAAAGGTGTTTTCATCACGACCCTGGCATCTATTGTGACGATCCCAATTATCAGCTATCTGTTATTATAAGTAACCGTTTCTCATTGTAGACAAAGTGTAAAAGTAAGTCCTGGGGGCCAATAAAAAAAAACTGTTATGAAAATAGCAGTTTTTTTATTTTTTGCTTGTATATGACGTAACGTCATGAAGTATACTATGGTTGTGGAGGGCGAATATGAAAAAAGAAAAATTATTTTCAGTGGGTGAAATAGCAAAACAGATGGGTGTGACGGTTCGGACATTGCAGTATTATGATAAAATGAATCTTTTAAAACCAAGTGAAATGAGTGAAGGTGGGCGCAGATTATACACGCAGAAGGATATGGTTAGACTACACCAGGTACTATCTTTTAAATATCTGGGATTTTCTCTGGATGAAATAAAAAACAAACTGTTTCCATTGGATACACCCCAGGAAGTATGCTCAGCGCTTGAACAGCAAAGAGAAATCATAAAGAAAGAAATGATCGATCTGCAAACATCTCTGAATGCAATTAATGCATTGCATGATGAAGTCATTGCGATTGATTTGGTTGATTTTGGAAAATATGCAGATATCATTGCTTTGTTAAGGAAAGAAAATAAAAATTATTGGGTATTCAAAAATTTCAGTCCCCGTCTTGAAGATCATGTGAGAGAAAGATATATGGATATGCCTGAGAAAGGAAACAAATTGTATGAACAGTATCTTCAAATCCTTGACGAATCAGTCAGTTTGTCTCAGAATGGGGAACCTTTTAATTCAGAAAAAAGTATTAGTCTCGGTAAAAAATGGTGGAATATAGTTTTAGATTTTACCGGAGGAGACATGTCTTTTTTACCGGAGTTGCAAAAATTTAATTTAAATTCAAAAGAAGGCTGGAATGAAGAGATTGCCAAAAAACAGGATACTGTTAATGATTTTCTCGGAGGAATTCTTAGAGCCTATTTCATTCAGATGGGATATGAATTTCCATCAATTGAGGAGGAACAAAAATGAAAGAAGTGATTCAAGTATCGTCACTAGTGAAAAGTTATTCGAACAAAAAAGTACTCGATCAAATCTCGTTTCCAGTGTATAAAGGAGAGATTTTAGCATTGTTGGGAACAAATGGGGCTGGGAAAACAACAATTCTTGAATGTATTGAGGGACTTAAAAAATATGAAAAGGGCGAAATAAAATTAAGTGGACGATTAGGCGTACAGCTGCAATCATCTTCCCTTCCAAATGAAATTAAGGCAAAGGAAGCACTGACACTTTTTTCAAAATGGAATCATAGCAAAATGGATCAATCTGTTTTTGACGCACTGGGAATTTCTGAGTTTTCCAGTAAGCAATACAAACAGTTATCAACCGGACAAAAGCGAAGACTGCATCTGGCCATTGCTTTAATTGGAAATCCGGATATCGTCATTTTAGATGAACCAACTGCCGGGCTGGATGTCGAAGGACGGGTTGCGTTGCATCATTTAATAAAGAAGTTGTCTAAAGATGGAAAAACATTCTTGATTGCCAGTCATGATATGGCTGAAGTTGAGGAATTATGTGAGCGGGTGGTGATTTTAAAAGATGGAAAAATAGAATATCAGGGAACCGTGGATGAATTAACCCAGAACACGCAGGAAAGTTATCATATCGAATTGAAGACGGAAAACAAAATCACGTTTGCAAGTTTGAAATTCAGCAATTGGATCGGCGAATCAAAAGGTTATCAAAGTTATGAAGTCTTAGACATAAATCAAGGCCTGGCAGAATTGATTAATATCCATAAGATCAATAATACTGAAATTATTGATCTGAAAGTCAAAAAGGTATCTCTTGAAAACCGTTTTATGGAAATAACGAAGGAGGAAATTGCATGAATGCATTTATTTATCAACTGGGTTTACAGTGGCGACTGGATATTCGTAATCGAGGGATTCTGTTAACTTATTATTTGATTCCATTGGGGTTCTTTCTGTTTATGGGGGGCATCTTTACATCCATTAATCCGGAGGCTTATCAGACAATTATTCCGTCAATGACGGTGTTTGGAGTAACCATGGGAGCGGTTCTGGGAATGCCGACTCAGCTGGTAACGGTATTTGGGACGGACATAAAAAAATCATATATCGTTGGAAAAATACCACTGTGGACCGCAGTAGCAGTTAATATTTTATCCTGTTTTTTTCATCTGATGATCATGAGCTTGATTATACTGCTGATTGCTCCGATTTTATTTGGTGCCGTTATTCCTGCACAAATCGGAGTTTATCTGGTAAATACAGCTATTTTCATTATGGCAACTTTATCGATTGGCTCAATTCTCGGCGTTTTTGTAAAAAACGGCTCAAAATTAAGCATTGTTGCACAAGTGATTTTTTTACCTTCTATTATGTTATCCGGAATTATGTTTTCCACCGATTTGCTGCCTGAATTCCTCGAAAAAGCCGGCCTTGTGTTGCCGGCAACCTGGGGATTTAAGAATCTTTGCGATAGCGGAATAGATCTTAATAATATTTTCCCATTGCTTTTGATGATTGTTATTTCATTTCTCATTGTTACTTTGAAATTGATGAGGAGTAAAACAGAATAAAAGAAATTAATTGGCAATAGCTTTTATGTTTATTATTGATTATGATACAATATAAATCAGTTGTTATGAAATTAGCAAAATGAAAAATGACTTTTTTAAAGGAGACTTATGATCAAAAAAATAGTCGAACAACCAGAGATTTATAGTGTGTACATTCCTCTGCCTAATAATCCATTGAAAAATTTAAACTGTTATGTGATGAAAACCGATGCCGGAAATTTAGTCGTGGACACCGGCTTTAATCAGCCGGAATGCTTTGAGGCGTTAACAGAAGGGTTGCGGGAACTCAATGTTGATATGAACAATACCACACTCTTTTTAACCCATATCCATTCGGATCATACCGGTCTGATTGAACGTATTCGAACGGAGAAGACACGTGTTATTATGGGTGCAAAAGATTATGATTACTTTAGCCGAAGTTTGAGTGGGAATGTTTGGAAATTATTTAATCAACGTTTCATAGCAGAGGGATTTCCAGAAAGCGATGTTTATGCTCAGGAAAAAGTAAACCCGGCTGTTGTCTATGCCTTGAAAAATTTATTTAAAGCAATCCCGATTAATGATGGTGAAAGTTTTTTTATTGGAAACTATGAATTTGAATGTGTACTGACACCTGGGCATACACCCGGACATACCTGTTTATATTTGAAAAACGAAAAGATTATGTTCTTGGGAGATCATGTTCTATTTGATATCAGTCCCAATATTACATGCTGGCCTTATGTTAAAGATTCTCTAAATGATTATTTGATAAGTCTGGATAAAATAGCAACTTATGATATTCGTGTGGCGTTGCCGGCACATCGAAATAATAAAATGGATGTATATGAGCGAATTGTCCAGTTAAAAAAACATCATGCAGAACGAATCGAAAGTACTTTGGATATTGTAAAAAAGAAAGAGTACCAAAATGCGTATGAAATAGCAGGTCAGCTCAAATGGTCTCTGCGAGGAAAAACTTGGGATGAATGTCCAATTCAGCAAAAATGGTTTGCTGTAGGTGAAACGATGTCGCATCTGGATTATCTGGTTGAGCGAAATCGGATTGTAAAAACAAAAGATGGAAAAATATTCGTTTATCGGGCGAAGTAAAGATTGCGAATGGAAAATTCATACGGGTAATATTAAATCGTTGTTGCCAAAACTCGCTATTAGATGCAGCTTACTGATTGGAAGCTGTATGAAAAAATAGCGGGTCTTTTTGATTGGGAAAATAAACTGGATTAATATTAAGAATGAATGGGTAATATAAAAGTGGGTAATAATATTAAAAATCATATAGAAAAGAGGCCAAAAGCCATTAAAAAAAAATACCTGGTCTTGAGTTTGATTGTTTTTATAATTGCTTTCATGCTTGTTTTTCTATTGTTTTCAGCTAGTACAGCCGGATTAAGAAGTGATTTGGCGCTTCAAGTTCAGGGACTGAGTTTTAAACAGGAAAGTGTCTTTAATCAAGTGGGGTTAAAATTGGACGTTCCCACAGGCAAGGATTACAGCGGGAGCGGATGGTGCAAAAACATGAAGCTTTATCATCCCGGTGAAGTCTTTCCCCATAATGGGGTTAATGGAGAAATGAGTATTCTCTATAATTTTGGCCGTTTCGAAAATGGCCGTTCCACTTTTTACGATCCCGATTCGGATTGTTACAATGCGCATTACGGGGTTTATGCAATTCAATTGGAACAAGGTGCTTTTGGTTGGAAAAATGGAGCATTGGATGTCGATGCAATTGTAGATGTTGTTTCCTTTGATCAGTTGGATCTCGTTATGGAATCGTTAGGCTGTCCGATTTCACATCGGTATTTTGAATATCAGATAACTGATATAAAAGAAGGACCTGAAATGGCTGGATTTTCTGACTGGATTCAAATCGATGCAATGATTGAAACGAATTCACCACTGCATCATCAGACTGAAAATCTTATTGGTTATCTCCAGTATGGGACACCTCCAAAAAATTATAACGGTGAGGATTTTCCGGTGGTATCCACGAAAGGAAGGCTATATCTGCGTTATGATGAAACACGCAATGTAACAGTAATATACTTTGTTATTGAAAAGACACAAGAATTAATCGATCAAACGAGTAAAGACTATTTGATGCCAATTCAGTGGAATTAAGAAAATAAGAAAGTAGGTAAAAAGAATGAACTTATTACTTGTAAGACATGGAAAAGCACAGAAAAGAGGAACCGTTATACTTGATTATGATCGGAAGCTGTTGCCAAAGGGAATAAAGAAATTAAAGGAAGATATGCCTTATCTTGAAGAGTATCTTAAAGGAAGGGCAAATGTAGTCCTTTGGTCCAGTGGTGTCGTGCGGGCCATGGAAACTGCGGAGATGATTAAACAATTTTGTGAAATCGACAGGATAGATAGATATGATTTTATTGAAAATGGTGATTTTGATGAGCTGGTGTACAGCCTAAAAAAAATGGATAAAAACAGCACCATCATAATCGTGGGACATGAACCTTATCTGTCTCTATGGTGCAAAGATATTTGCAGGGAAGACGTTCGTTTTAGAAAAGGTGCCGCAGTTTTAATAAAAATCCTCTCAAAAGAGAAAACAACCGGAAAAATACAATGGGTTGCTGAGCCGGGGGAATATAAAAAAATTTGCAAGCATGTCTAAAGCCCAGCTCAGTGATGATGAAATTTGGAGCCAATTAGTTATCTGTTTTGATGTGCCACGATAAATAATTGGTCTTAACCCATAATCAATAATCCACCGGGTCTTCAACACAGTCAATAATGGCGCTTTTAAAAGCTTCACAGGCCGTTTTACAATTGGCCTGAGTGCCGGTTAAAATAACACCGCTCAGGTTTGAGTTCGTCGGCGGTCCGAAAAATTTGACGACTTCAACATCGGCTACTGTTAAGGCTTCATCAATTCCGACGATCCCTTCGAGAGCCGGCGCAAATAAAAAGGCGATGGATGAGCCTAGTGGCAGACCGTAGGTTTTAGAAAAATATCTTCCGATTTTTGGAACCAGCTGAGCATAAATGAGATTGCTGTCGTCCTCATTAACGCTATAGATACTTGCTTTGTTTTTGGCAAAGTCATGAATGTAGCGCAATCCGCTTTCTACATCAGAAATAGTCGGTCCGGTAATGACGCCAAAAACCTGACCATCATTAAGGCCGGCTCCAGCTCCATAAAGGGTTTTGATATAAACAACATCAACATTGGCAGATTTAGTGGCTTCATCTGCAGCGCAATAGCCAACGCCATCATATTGGGTGGTAAAGACGCCGATATCGATACATCCTTCGGGTAATTCAAATTCCTCCAACATGATATCCTCAACATCAGTTAACAGTTTGCTAAAGACAATATTACATTCTACTCGATCTCCAGTCATGGCAAGCATCTCCTTTTCTTAGTTTTTTGAAATTAGATTCATTCTCGGGCTAATGATAACATCTTATTGAGCTTTCGTAAATAAAAAGAACCATCATAAGGGGGTAATTATTCCGGTTCTTTTGTCGAAGTTATTGTTTTAAAAAGGTTGTATATAAATTGTGTTTGGAATGTCTTAACTATGATCAGTATCATTTGATGAAGGCATACCCTTTTTCCCTTAAAAAACAGTTGATAAAGGGTACAATACCTCTGCATATAAAGTGCTTACTTCTCTTCCACGAACTTTGGCCAAGTCGAGTATAGCTGATTGATCGAGTGGATCTAACTCGTTTCGTTGTACCTGTGACTTGTAACATCCTAAAGCAGCACTTTTAGCGGCAATATCGGATTCATCCAAATCAATATATAACTTAGTGAGATCAACTTTATTGACATTCCAACTATCATAATAAGGATATTCATACATCGCTTTAAGTTTAATAAAATTAGTGCTAAAGCTTGGACGTAGTGAAGCAAGTACAACTTCATTAACTAATTTATGATCCTGGTGATGGCTCGCATATGGAAATAAAACGGAAGAAGGCTTGAAATTATCGATAATCTTATCTAATGCAGTTACATAAACTCTCTTAGGAACACTATCCAACTCGCCATCTTTATAAGAGTAACCTTCACTTTCAGTTAGAAACTCAACTCTGGTATTATCACCTAGTTCATGCAAAGCATTTTCCATTTCAAGTGCACGTTCTTTAAAAGATACGTATCTATTTACTGTAGTACTAAAGCTCTCATCTCTAGCAAAAACAATAATAAGAATCTTTGAAGATGGATTAATTCTGTTTAATTTATGTATTAAACCTCCGCAACCAATGGTTTCATCGTCACAATGAGGTGTTAATATTAATGTCCTGTCAAACAACGCTTTCATAATTTTTCCGTTTTCCTCTCGCATTCTGTGTTTATATACTAGCATGATAATCGTTATATTTACCTTTAAATTTTACGCGTATCATTAATTAAATGATAAAAACTTAAGAATTTTGTTGAATTGTCAATGTAATACTGATTACAGACTTTGAATAAAAAAAGAAAACGGTTTCACACATGTTTAAATAATCTTGACACTGAAAAAGTCTAATCAGAATCGGTAAGGCACGTAATTTTATGCAATTCAGAGGCCTGAAAATTAGTTTTTTTTGCTTATTCTATTGACATATCTTAGTGGTAATTATAGAATTAAAGGCGCGAGTCTAATAAACTAAGAAGGAGAAAAAAAATGACAATTTTCATCGTAACAGTGGCAATAATCGCTTTATTATTTGCACTGTATCTTTCAACGTCAGTTCTCAAAGAGAGTATGGGAAATGACAAAATGAAAGAAATATCCGTAGCTATTCAAGAAGGGGCCATGGCATTTTTAAATCGTGAGTATAAGACGATGTTGCCAATAGCAATTGTAATTATTGTACTTCTTATACTATTTACTGAGTTTGGAATTGCTTCAGCAATAGCATTCGCTATAGGGGCAGTGTTCTCAGCTCTAGCAGGTTATATGGGCATGTATATTGCTACGAGAGCAAATGCCAGAACCACGAATGCGGCACAATCAAGCCTGAAAAAAGCACTAGTAATTGCTTTTAAAGGTGGTTCAGTTATGGGAATGGGCGTTGTAGGCCTTGGATTATTGGGTGTTTCCTTATTGTATATCTTCGTTGCAAAGGGAAATCCAGATATGATACCAGCAATTGACAGTTTTGCATTTGGGGCTTCATTGATTGCTCTTTTTGCCCGTATTGGGGGCGGAATTTTTACAAAGGCAGCTGATGTTGGAGCTGACTTAGTTGGTAAAGTTGAAGCCGGAATTCCAGAAGACGATCCGAGAAATCCAGCCGTTATTGCAGATAATGTTGGCGATAATGTTGGGGATGTAGCTGGAATGGGCGCCGATTTATTTGAATCTTTTGCTGCAACATCAATCGCTGCAATGCTATTAGGTTCAACATTATTAGGCTCAACTGGCGTTATGCTTCCCATGATGTTGGGCGCTTGCGGTATCGTTGCTTCGATCATCGGAACCCTTTTTATTTATACAGGTAATGAAAGCAATCCACAAGCCTGTCTTAACAGAAGTCTGTATTCATCATTTTTATTATCATCGATTGCAGCATTTTTATTAACAAAATATATGTTACCAGATCATAACCTTGCTTTCTATATTGCTATTCAGGTAGGTTTGATTGCAAATATTGTAATTGGAAAAATAACTGAGTATTTCACATCATCAGACTTTAGTCCAGTTAGAAAAATTGCAGAGTCTTCAAATACTGGTGCAGCCACTAATGTAATTTATGGTTTCTCAGTAGGACTTGAAAGTACGGCTATGCCGATCCTTGTCATTATAGCAGTTGTGGCAGTTGCTTATTTTGTACCAGGCGGCGGAGAGTATGGTTTTTATGGTATCGCATTAGCCGCCATGGGTATGTTATCGATGGCAGGAACCATTGTTGCTATTGATGCTTATGGTCCAATTGCTGACAATGCCGGCGGAATTGCTGAAATGGCCGGTCTTGATCCTAAAGTACGTAAAGTTACCGATCAGCTTGATTCTGTTGGAAACACAACAGCAGCGATTGCAAAAGGCTTTGCTATCGGGTCTGCAGCAATTACAGCCATTGCTCTTTTTTCCGCATTTGCACAAAGAGCAGAACTCAAAACACTGGATGTACTCAATCCAGTCGTCATGGTCGGACTTTTGTTTGGCGCAATGATTCCATTCCTTTTCTGTGCTTATTCAATGAGAGCTGTCAGTACAGCTGCATTTGACATGATCAAGGAAGTAAGAAGACAATTCCGTGAAATCCCGGGGCTTCTTGAAGGCAAAGCAAAGGCTGACTCAAAGAAATGTATCGATATTTCTACAAAAGCAGCGATTAGACAAATGATTTTACCGGGTTTACTTGCTCCTGTAAGTATCTTTGTTGTTGGTTTTGGAATCGCCATTTTCAGTCCTGAAAATGCCCTTCTCGCTATTGGCGGAATGCTTGTCGGCGGAACTGCAAGTGGTGTCCTGCTTGCCTTGACAATGGCTAATGCCGGTGGAGCCTGGGATAATGCCAAGAAATATATTGAAGGTGGCGCACAAGGCGGAAAAGGCTCAGAAGCTCATGTAGCAGCCGTTGTTGGAGACACAATTGGAGATCCTTTCAAAGATACATCCGGTCCGTCACTAAATGCAGTAATTAAAGTTATGGGAACCTTATCATTAATCATTGCTCCTATTATTGCAGGTATGATCCATTAATTTTCCAAGTACTCACGCAGGCAAACGAATTAACTACTATAAAAAACAGTTAAGTATCGACTTGTAAAGGATTTTTAAAGCCGGCACATCAAGTGGAATTTTCAACACTTGGTGTGCTGGTTTTATTTTTTGAATAATATGAATTATTTAAAAATAAATTTTCAATAAGAGGGTATATAAATAACAATGATAAGATTGGTTGGTGTATTATTGCTGGCTTGGAATTTGCAATTACTTAGTGAGAAAATTTCTAGGAGGGATTATTATGGCGGAAATACATGTGGATGTGAGAGGCGAAACCTGTCCGGTTCCTTTGGTTGAAATGAGAAAAGCGGTCAAAAAAGCTCAACCCGGTGATGTCATTGAGATTATCGGGAATAATGCTGCATCGAAAAAAGAGATTCCGATGGCGGCTGATGCTCTGTCATTGAAAGTGGAGAGTGTTGGCGAAACGGATGGAATCTGGAAAATAAGGATTCTCAAATAAAAAGGGGGGTTATCCGGTGGCAGAGAAAACGACCATTATTGTTCAGAGTGGAGACATGGACAAACTCTACAGTGCACTCATTGTGTCCAATGGATCATTGGCGATGGGCATGGAAGTATCGTTGTATTTCACATTCTGGGGACTTCTGCGTCTGCAAAAAGGCGGATTGAATAAAGGGCCCTTATCCAAAATGAACTTTTGGGGATTGGGAAAAAAGATGATGCTGGGACGAATGAAAAAAAATAATGTTGCTTCTTTGGAAAGACTCATGTCCGACTTCAAAGAATTGGGCGGAAAAGTGATTGCATGCGAAATGACCATGGATATTATGGGGCTTACGAGAGCGGATCTTCAGGAAGAATATATCGATGAGTACGGTGCGGTTGGAACCTATGTGCAAGAAGCCCGAAATTCAGCAATCACATTGTTCATATAAAGGAGAAGAAAAATGGAAAAAGTATATTATATGGATAATGCTGCGGCAACAAGGCTTGATGAGGCAGTTCTGGAAGCAATGAGACCGTTCTTTTTTGAAACCTATTCGGTGGCCACTTCAGAATTCGGATATTCTCTTGGAATTGAAGCCAGAGAAGCCATGGAGGATGCGAGAGGAAGGCTGGCTGCCTGTCTGGGGGCGGATCATGATGAATTTATCTTTACTTCAGGAAGTGCCGAATCCAGCAATTTAGCCATTAAAGGGGTTGCGAAGGCTTTGGGTGAAAAAAAAGGAAAACACATTATCGTTTCGAAGATTGAAGATTTTCCCGTTTTATACAGTGCCAGAACACTGGAAAAACAGGGCTTCAAGGTGGATTATCTCAATGTCGACGAATTCGGTTTTGTCGATATGGAATCCCTTGAAAAACTGATGACAGAAGAAACCATCCTTGTTTCTATCCAGCATGGAAATCAGGAAATAGGCACCGTCCAGGATCTCGAAAAAATAGGGGCATTGTGCCGGGGAAAGGGCGTTCTTTTCCACACCGATGCCACCCATTCCTTTACTAGGATGCCTTTGGATGTAAGAAAAGTTCCGGTAGATTTGGTTACAGTGTCTGCACATACGATTCACGGTCCGAAAGGAATCGGAGGGCTTTATATCCGAAAAGGAACAGCCATTTCAAAAATAATGGATGGCGGTTTTCAGGAATTCGATTTGCGAGGCGGTATGGACAATATTCCCGGGGCAGTAGGATTTGCCAAAGCGGTGGAGCTGGTGACGGTCGAAGAAAACCGGCGTCTCCGGGAAATGAGAGATAAGATCATTCAATTGGTTTTCGACCAAATACCGGATGTAATTTTAAACGGGCATCCCAGCCAACGGACACCTCAAAATGCCAATATCACCTTTCACTACGTGGAAGGGGAATCCATCACCTTGCACCTTGACATGCATGGAATTGCAGTGAGCACCGGTTCAGCATGCTTTAGCCGATCCCTTGAGGCTAGCCATGTGATAGCCGGAATCGGAGGCGATCATGAAAGAGCCCATGGCTCCATCAGACTGACATTAGGACGGTTCAATACAATGGATGAGGCAGTCTTTGTTGTGGAAACGCTTAATAAAGTTGTGCAAAATTTGCGAAAAATCAGCCCTTTGGGCAAAGAAAAAAAATAGGAGGAATGTAAAATGCCTAGTCCTTACAATGATATTGTGCTGGAACATTTTAAAAATCCAAGAAATACAGGCAGTATAGAAAATCCTGACGGCAAAGCCACGGAAGGAAGCCCTGCCTGCGGTGATATGGTTTCCTTGTACCTCAATGTAGACCCTGAGACAAAAATCATCACGGATATCAAATTTGAATCTTATGGATGCGCTTCGAATATCGCAACCGGTTCAATTATCACAGAACTTGCCAAAGGAAAAACAATTGATGAAGCGAAGAAAATCACATGGAAGGAAGCCTCGGAAGCTTTAGGCGGTCTTCCAAAAATCAAGGCCCACTGTTCGGTTCTAGCGGTGGAAGTCCTCCGATCGGCAATTCTTAATTATGAAGAAAAACATGGATTGATCACCAGCAAGGAAGATACCACGGAGGAAATTGTCCGAAAACGCCTGAAGAAGGTCATGAATCCCATTAAAGGCCTGGATATGGTGGCGACGCATTTGGTCAAGGATATTGAAATAAAGGACGGGGTTGTCCGCATCCTTATTGATTTGCCGGAAAATCATCAATTTGCCAATTCCATCAAGGAAGATGCGATTGAAAAAATTGAATCTCTTTGGGACGTTGACAAGGCGATTGTAGAGTTTACCGATTGACCAAAATTCAGAGAATTAAAGAGCAAAAATCTATCGAAGAGGCCGGTTATAACTGTTGTATCCTTAAGTGTGGCTGTCATTACTTTAAAAGTGAGGAAGAAGTGTATTGCATTAAAGGCTGTTTAAAGCTGATCTGACGAGTATGCAAAATTTGTATAAACGTTTTCAAAAAAAACTATTTACTTTTTGGAAAAAGGTGCTATAATTAAAATCAATCAAAGATCAACTCAATCCTTTTCTATTTGAATGATCTCGATCATTGAAAAGTAAACAAGACTTAACGAAGGATAAAATTTTAAAGCGGCTGATGGTTAGAAATAAAATAAACTGATCATTACCTGAAAAAAATCGGGGAGCCAATTAAATTTTATTAATCATTTACTCTTTATATGTTGCATACTTACAAAAGTATAGTATGACGAATAGCATATTAAGTACTGGAAGAAAATTTAAGATCGGTATTAGTAGTATGGAAATCAGTCATCTCAGTTTTATCAAAGGAGATGACCCCCATAATGAAAAATAATGGATCAAGGATGAATAATCTTCAGGAAAGAGAGATCATCGACAAAAGGAGGGAAGATGATTTAAATAAATGAACCCATCTGAAATTGAAAAGTTAGAAAAAGTCCAATGGTTTGATAAAAGAGATTAATTTGAAGAATGAAGAATAAGATCAAAAGAATTTAATTTTCAGTTAGAAAAAGCAAAGCTGAAAACCCCATATCAAGATGATAAGTTCTAAGATTAAAAAAAGTTCTTTCAAATGATTTCAGAATAAATTCTGATTTTGAAGAGTAGGGTAATTTCCAGAAGTTAAGTGAAAAGTTTACATTAGAAAAGTGAAAAAGAAGATATTTGAAAAATTGAAAGGGGTGAGTCCCAAAGGATGACAATCGAGTTTTTGAGCTAAAGCCGGTTCTGCAGATAATAATGTGGAATCGGCTTTAGCATTTTTTGTATTTTGCTGCTATATTGACATTACAGATTGTGCGTGCATTGGTTAATCTTCAATGTCAACGTCATTCTTATCCTCAACAATTGTATTAAGTGAGTAATGATAAGGGACGAGAATTGTCGTTACATTTTTGAAATGGCTAAGATTCTGTTCAAGGAAGGACGTTGTCTGATTGTGCAAAACGGCATCATACCAGTGGTTGGCAACATATTTAATCATAATAACCGTCAGATTCTCACCATGGCCAAGATTCTTTGCTCTTTTGTAAACATAAGATTTAAGCGTATGGGTGATATCTCGGTATGGATTTTCAATTATTTCGAGTTTTAGTGGAATCTGAAGTTCTGCCCATTGCGCACGTAATTGTTTAGCATGTTCAGGATAACGGCAGATATGGAGCACCGTAATATCGTCTGAAATAGTGTTGGCATAATTGAGCGCTTTTAAAGTTGCTTTATTGATGGACTGAAGTAATACAATACAGGGTGTGCCCTTTCCACCGGATGGTCGCGGGTAATAGGGTGCAAATTCTTTTAGTTCCACCTGCTTTTGGACTTCGGCATAGTGATTGCGGATATAAATCATGACTAAGATAATAATTGGCATGGCAATGGCCAACATCCAGGCACCTTCGAGAAATTTCGAATAAAAGATGACAATCGATCCAACCCCAGTCACAATCGCTCCAAATATATTGATGAGAGATTTGTATTTCCACCCTTTTTCTTTTTCACGGAGCCATTTTCTGAACATGCCATATTGCGACAATGTGAATGAAATAAAAACACCGACAGAATAGAGCGGGATTAAGTTGTGCGGATTGCTGTCAAAGACAATAACCAGGAAAATTGCGATAACCATAATAAACATGATGCCGTTGGAAAAACTCAATTTAGCACCACGCTGGGAGA
>JGI24143J45723_1000260_pt1 | contig 28421 bp, 24 predicted proteins | sample BarGraIncu00432A_FD_45723 | JGI IMG/M metagenome (IMG submission 45723) | reverse complement strand
CACCCAACACTTCACATTCTATAACTATTGAAAGAACTTTTACAACAGGTACGATTGACTATAATATAGACAAGTCTACAATTACGTCTGATTATAGTGGATTACCTAATTATACGGATTATTTAAAAGCAGATACTGGTGTGGAAACGAATAATGTAGGAATACAAGCAAAAGCTAAAGTTTTAACTAAGGGCCTTACTAATATTTATGATAAGGCTTTTGCAATATTTAGATTTGTTAATACAAGTATGACTTATAACTTAGACTCAAAATATGCCAATAAAGGTGCTTTAAGTGCATTGACTTATAAACAAGGTGTATGCGAAGATTATTCTAAGTTATTTGTTGCTTTGTGTAGAGCAAGTGGAATACCTTCTAGAACAGTAAGTGGATATAGAAATTGGCAGCCTGGTGATAGCACCACGGTTGATTTAACACAATTACTCCATATGTGGGTAGAAGTTTACTTTCCTAATTACGGATGGACCATTGTTGAACCAACTGTAGAATTTTCTTTAGGAGCCGCAGTGTCAGATGGCGAGTTAATGAATTATTTCGGTAAAGCTCTTAACCCAGCAGAGCATATTGCTGTTGGCTATGATTACAAAGACGTAGCAACTATTTCATCAAATTATGAACGCACAACAATTAGTCCACCTATTATGAGCACAACCTCTCATGCGACTTTATATGTAATAGATGAGGTAACAAGTGACGCTTTAGCAGTTGCAACGAACGCAGTAGTTAAAGCAGAAACCTCTAAATTACAAGTAGATGTTGACTCGGCCAGTGTTTTAGTAGGTTTGACAACGGGTGAAGATAGAACAGCTTTAGCGTTTAGATTAGATATAGTACAAAATGTAATTACTAATGAAACACAAGTAGAGCATCAAAAAATAGTTAATGCTACTAGCCTTACAGCTACGGCATATTTATTACCAACTATGGGTAATTACAATGAAGCTTTAGCTGCTGTAATTGATTTGAAGAGTGGTGGGGATAAGACTACATTGCAAATTAAATTAGAGGCTATTTTAAAATCAATTCAAGATAAAATAGCACGAAGTAAATTTCCATCACTAACAGATAGTCCATTTTTATCAACTAAAGATNCTAGTAAAAAATGGGATATTAAATTTAACGGAGNNATTGATGAGAAAACTGTTACTACTAATAATATTTCCATGAAAGATTCTAAAGNGAACTCGGTTGATTTTAATGTANATTGTAATGGAACAGTAATAACTATTATTCCAATCAATACATTTGAAATAGGTGAGCAATATGTCGTTTATATTAGTGNGAAAGTTCTAAGCATAAATGGCAAAGGTATTAAAAATGGATATTATTTCACTTTTGAAATTAATTAGTAGGTTTAACTACTGAAATTTATAGAAATATATTTTGGTAGTTTTTCTCTCGTTAAGGAAGAAAAAAAGGTCGAATTTTAATGAAATATGTTATACTTGCTGTAATTCACAAACTTATCAAGTTAAGGAGGAACTATATGGAAATTCCAGAAAAACGGGGATATCTAAATAATATATCCTTACTAAGAACGTTTGCTATTTTAATAGTTGTTTTAGGACACAGTATGGTTGTTTATCAGTACAGCTGGGGTATTTATACTCCACTTGTTAAATCAAGTTTTTTTAATATATTAAAGATCTATATCGACACTTTCCAAATGCCACTGTTTATTTTTATCTCAGGGTATATGTATTATTATTGTAGGAAGGAGTGTGGAAAATATAAGAAGTTAGGTAAATTTTCCTTGGACAAAGTAAAGAGGTTATTAGTGCCATATATTTGTGTTGCACTTATCTACGTATTACCAATTAGAATGATGGTTGATTATAAAGGTTATCATGGGTATAATGCATTCAAAATAATTTATAAGTATATTCTTACGGGGATAGACGTGGGTCATTTATGGTACTTATTGGCCATATTTGAAATATTTATAGCCTTTTATTTACTTGAGGCTATAATTAATAAAATTGGTGTACCCGCGAGTTTTATTATTATAGCATGTGCAAATATCATTAGTTATAAATTGCCTATTGTATTCCAAATTTCAGGTTCAATACATTATTTTATGTTTTTTTATTTGGGTTATATTATTAGAAAATATGAGAAAAATTTTGCGAATGAATTTAAGGGGAAAAAGAACACTGTTTTAATTGTTATGTTATTTGTTTTACAGGTTTTATTTTTAGCTATTTCACTTAAAATTTCTAATAATAATATAATTGGTACATTATTTAAAAATTCTACATTTTTATTGAGCAATATTTCTGGTACTATTTTTTACTTCTTTGTTTTATCAACAATAAGCTATAAATATAAAAGCTTAAATACAAATAGAACTTTAAAGTTTTTAGATAAAGAAAGTTTTGCAATTTATCTTTTCCATTCACCATTGGTTTACATAATGCTAAAGTATATTGCAGATAAAAACATTTCTCCATTTTTAGTGGTGCCTTCAATGTTTATTATTATTTTATTTGGTTCGCTTGGGATTTCATATGTAATTAAAAAAACAAAAATTTTAAAGTTCATAATTGGCAGTTAAAAGGCGGGAAAACATGATACTATTGAATCATAATAGTGGTATAAGTAAGTTTGGTGACAGCTAACGAAAAAACTACTGAAATATATATTTCAGTAGTTTTTTTATGGTACTATTCTGCATACCTCAAAATTTCTCTTATTTCCTGGGATATTAAATCAATCCATACGGTATATTTATCATTCCCTCTACTAGGATGATAGGATACCCAATTATTCGACACCTTTTTATTTGACTGTTTTTGATATCCAAAGAAATTACTAGCATGGCTGGTTTTTTTCCATGGAGACGTATTAGCATCAAATCCATTTACTTTACAATATTCCATAAGAAGTTTCTTACCTTGATTTATCGATATTTTTTTCTTGAATATTCCATTAAAAAGCATTTTACATCTCCTTATTTTATAAATTATTTTATATTTGAATATTATTTATATCTAGTTAATTTAAAGATAAAAACATAAAAAAAACCAACCTGTTTACACAGATTGGGTGGGTTGCACCATAAACTCAATACGTTCCAGGTGCCCAAATACGGAACGTACTTCATCGTTTCCCCTAAAATCATTAAAAATTTATATATATTCTATATTCTATATTCTATTTAATAATACCTTTTAATAAAAGAAATTATTAAAAGGTATTTTATACTAAATTTCGACACATTGTCTATTTATAATAAAATATGGTATCCTATTATAAAGCTAGTTATAAAGTTTTCAAAATAAAAAATAAAGTGGAGGCTAGACAGTATGTTTACAGCTCTAAAAATAGCCTGGAGATTTTTAATAAACAGTAAACTTCAAACATTTATAATAATTTTAGGTATTGCAATAGGTATTTCAGTGCAAATATTTGTTGGACTCCTAAGCGCAGGACTTGAAACCTCTTTGCTTGATAAAGTGGTTGGCAATTCAACTCATATAACAATTTATCCTAAGAATAATATAATAGAGAATTATCATCAAAAGGACGATAAAATCAAAAAAATAGATAGTACTATAACATCATTGGCACCAGTAGTTGAGTTTAATGCATCTCTCAATATTAGAGATATGACTGAACCCATACAAATTAGAGGGTTTGTTTCTAAAGATTTAGAATCATTATATAATATAAATGATAAAATATATAAAGGAAGAGCCGTTGAAAATCCTAATGAAGTTTTGGTTGGTAAAGAGCTTAGTGAAAAATTAGGCTTAAAATTAAAAGATAATATTAATGTAGTAACAGCGGATAATAGAAAAATGGTTCTAAAAGTAGTAGGATTTTATGATTTAGATACAATGAAGGTTAATAAAATTTTAGTTATGACAGATTTAAAAACTGCTCAAAATGTGGCAGGGTTTGGTGATGCTGCAACTTCTATGGAATTATCCACAAGTGATCCTTATAATGCAGATATTATTGCAAGTAAGATAAAAAAAGGGCTAAATGACAAAAATCTAAAGATAGAAAATTGGAAAGATCAAAACAAGCTATTAGTAAGTGCAATAATGGGTGAAAAAGTATGTAGCCTTATAATTCAGATTAGCGTTATGATTGCTGCTGTTTTAAGTATAATAAGTATAATGAGTATAAGTGTAGTTCAGAAATACAAGCAAATAGGTATTTTAAAGGCTATGGGAATAAAAGATGGGTCGGCCGCCCTTATATTTTTAATTCAAGCTTTTATGTTAGGTATAGTTGGTACAATCGTTGGTGTGGGTTTAACCTATTTATATGTGAGAGGCTTTAATAGGTATATAGTGTCACCAGTTGATGGAAAACCTATAGTTAATATAATAATAAATTATAATTTTATAATTAAATTATGTATTATCGATATAATAGCATCAACTTCAGCAGCATTTTTTCCAGCTATAAAATCCTATAAATTAACTCCTGTGGAGGTTATAAAAAATGGCTAGTATTATAGAATTAAAAAATATCAATAAAATATACGGTAGAAGAGTAAAAACACAGGTGTTAAATGATATAAATTTATCCATAGAGGAGGGCTCATTTAATTCTATTATAGGAGCATCAGGAAGTGGTAAAACGACCTTATTAAATATAATAGGTATGCTTGATAAACCTACAAGTGGACAAGTGCAAATGGCGGGTAAAAGAATAGATAAGATGAGTAGAAGGTCTTTAGCCTCTATTAGAAATCGCGAAATAGGGTTTGTATTTCAATTTCATTATTTATTACCAGAGTTTAACGCAATTGAAAATGTTATTATGCCACAAACTATAAGAAATTTCTTCTATGGTAGGAAAACTCGTGAAAAAGCAAAAGAACTTCTAGAACTTGTGGGACTTCCAGCGGTTAAGAGGAATAAAATATATAACTTATCAGGTGGGGAGCAGCAAAGGGTTGCAATTGCAAGAGCACTTATGAACAACCCTAAAATAATACTTGCAGATGAGCCTACAGGAAATTTGGATTCTCAAAACTCCGAACTTATATATAATTTATTTAGAGATATAAACAAAGAGCTTGGAACCACTTTTATAATAATAACTCATGACCAGCGAATAGCAAAACAAACAGATAGAATAATTGAAATTAAAGATGGTATTATTATTTAAAGTTTAGCAACTTAATAAAATTAATTGCAACTTTCTCATTTAAAGTTTAAAATTATGGAATGTATGGTAATATATTAATATAAAAATAGTGGGGGGAGAATATGGCTAGGACTAAGGGGTTTAAGAAAAATAAACTAATATGGGCGCTGATTATTTTAGTAGGTGCACTAGCAGTTTTCGCATACAGCATATTATATAATGGCGGAGTAGTGATTAAAAAAACGGCTACCACAGAAGTTATAGGTAAACTTGCAGTTATACAGGCAAAAGGTGGAGCATTCGAGTTAACTCAAAAGAATATAGATGAGTTAAGTAACCTATATTTTGCAAAGGATATAACTAAAGGAGATATAACTCTTAAGGGAGTTAATGTAGAAATCTTAACTGATGAGCTTTTAATTAAGGCACCTATAAGTTATAAGAAGATTAGATTATTATTGACGACCAAGGGAAAATTAAGTTTTTCTAATGGAAAAGTTACATATGATGCTGATTATTTTAAAATTGGTTTGATTACATTACCTAAAAAACTTGTTATTTCCCAAATTTCAAAACTTAAAAATGATAGTTTCTCTGTTGAGGGCAATTCAATAAAAATTAATCCAAGTCTATTTCCTTTTAAGATAAACAGTCTTAATATTAAAGACAAAAAAATATTAGGAATGGCTTTGGGGCAGGTGATGAAAACCTCATTTGAAGAGCTTAATAAAATGAGTGAGGCAGAGATTGATAAACAATTAGAAACGTTAAAACAAAAAATACAAGCGGCGTCTTTACTTATGAATGATCAAGAAAAAGCAAAGGCAAAAGAAATTCAAGATATTCTAGAAAAGGCTAAGGGTAAATCAATAGAAGAAAAGAAAAAAATTATAAGTAATAGTATTAATAAAATTGATGAAGCTATTAGTGGAACAACAGATAGTGAGAAAAAGAAAGAATTAGAAAAAATTAGGGCAGAGGCTGAAAAGGCACAAAAGGCTGCAGAAGAAAAAGAAAAAATAGCACAGCAACAAAACGAGACTAGGCGGGTCGCATTAACAAAAGCTCAGGCAGATCTAAGCGGTGCATATTCTCAGGTAGGGACTTCAAAAGAAAAGCAGATAATATCAACAATGCAGTCAACTATGGGTAAGATGGCATCTAATCCATCCTATAATTCCTCCGCAGATCAAGCGTGGGTTAAGTCTAATTATGGTACATTGGATGTAGACAGCAAGAATGACTTTAAGAATGCATTATTTGCAAATGTTGATGTGGATAATCTTTCTTTGCTGAGACAGGTTTTTGGGATATAACCCGAAGTGTAAACCCGAAGGGTGACAAACCCGAAGGGTGACAGGCACCACCCACATTTTGTCGCGTAAGTGACAGGCACCACCCGCATTTTGCTGGCATAACCTGAATTTTGTAGAAAAAAGAGAACTTGGACAACATAGGACAACATAAAATAATAGGAAAAATAAAAGTGAGGATCGCCATTTCAGTGACGGTTCTCTTTTGTGTTTACTCCAAAATCTTAAAGGAAGCTACTACAAAAAAAATTTCTATCAACTATCAACAACAAAAGCATTTGTTTTTAGCTAAATAAAAATTGGACTAAGTAATGATTTAAATTAATATTATTGGGAATATTCTATATATAATAATTAAATCATGGAGGCATATTATATGGGGAGAAAAGCACTTATATGGTATCCTGGAGCAACATATCATATAACAGAACGAGGGAATCATAGAAATGATATTTTTAGAGATGTAGAAGATTATAAAGTTTATATTAGAATATTAGGGGAAGTATTAGAAAAATACAATGCTATATTATATTGCTATTGCATGATGACAAATCATGTACATTTAGTTATAGAAACAAATAATGAAATAATAAGTAAAATAATGAAGAGATTAAATGAATTTTATACAAGATATTTCAATAATAAGTATATTTTAATAGGGCATTTATTTCAAGGGAGATATCATTGGGATATTGTTGCAGATGATAGCTATAAATTAGAAGTGAGTCGGTATATACATTTAAATCCTGTAAAAGCAAATATGGTGCAAAACCCAGAGAATTATAAATGGAGTAGTTATGGAATGTTTATAGGCTTAAATGAAGAGAAGTTAATTGATTCTAGTAAAATTCTTAATTATTATAAAAGTATTAATTGTAGAGAATTATATAAAAAATTTGTAGAGCAGAGTATTGGCACCGGCACCGGCACCAGCATCTCGGTGCCTGTCACCTCCCGAAATAACGCGAAATAACGCATGTTAACAGTGCAGCAGATAGAACAACTAAAGAAGACACCTTACCTTAGGTTAAATCCTAGGGTAAGATGTCTTCTTTTATAAATAAAGCTTAATTGGTTTCATATTCTATGGCTGTGCATGTATTTCTGTACTCCAATTACTATATACTTTTGTATCTCCAACAGTTAGGAACGACCTTACTTTATAGTAATAAGTTGTTCCCGCTACTAAACGTGAATTCGTATAATATGGATATGAAGATGACATTCTATATAATAAACTATAGGACTCATTACTTGAGGTAGCTTTAAATATTTCATAACCATTTACATCTGCTTCGGGGCTCCAGGAAAGTCTAATACTGCTAGAAGTAGTTCTAATAGCTTTAACATTTGACGGTGGAGATGGCATTAATACTGGTTTCGAGCTTATTGCAGATGACCAATTGCTGTACACTTTTAAATCATCAATCATCGTAAATGCTCTAACCATATAGTAATAATTATTATTTATTGTAAGTTCAGTATTGTTATATTTGTTTTCAGTAGTTTCCGTTAAAAAAGTGTATGGATCTTGACTTGATGGTGCACTGTAAACTTCATAGCCATCTGCACCGGTTACATCATCCCAACTAGTAGTAATACTGCTAGAGGAAGATGATATTGCTGTTACGGTTGGCGTCGATAGTACTGGTTTTGAGTTTATAGGAGTTGTAAAAACACTGCACATTTTTATAGAGCCAACCATTCTATATGCTCTAATTTTATAGTAGTAAGTACTATCTGTTGTAAGTTCACTATCAATATAACTTTGGGCTGTAGTTTTAGACACTAAAGTGTATGATCCATCACTTGATGTTGCTCTGTAAACTTCATATCCGTTTGCTCCAGTTGCGACGTTCCAACTAGTTTTAATACTGTTATATGAAGATGAAGCTACTTTTACTGAGGTAGGTGACGATGGTATTGGTTTTGAGCTTATTGCAGTTGAAAAACCACTATACTGTTTAGCAGAACCAACTATTTTATATGATTTAACTTTATAATAATAAGCCTTATTGGTTGTAAGCCCAGTATTACTAAACCTTGTTCCTGTAGTTCTTGATATTAGAGTATAACTTCCTGCACTTGATGTTGCTCTGTAAATTTCATATCCATTAACTCCAGCAACAGCGTTCCAACCAACATAAATACTGTTATATCCAGATGATAATGCAGCAATTCCTTGTGGGGCTGTAGGTGTATGCATGTAGAAGGCAAAAGCATCGGTTGCATAAGTTGCACCCATGTTTCGTATATGAACAGAGTTGCCTTGGTTGTCTGCAACATATGCCCATGTATAGTTTCCTTCAGTAACCCATCCCATAAATACAAAGGTATGAGTCGGATAGCCATTCCAACCGTTAGTTGTAAAACAAATATTTCCTGGTATAAGTTCTTTAATAGCGGACGAGGATATCCATGCATGTGAACGTAGATAAGATAAATACTGTCCAGTATTGCATGTTGCTGTTGGAACTGATACACCGATTCTTCTCATTGCTTCACTTGAAAAATAAATACAAGTATTTGATGGATCTCCACTATGGAGTGCAACTGCTCTGTTTAGTACACTACTAACATTAGCTGAAGGGCTTAAGTAAGTAGATAATCGTGTTGTAGTTGTTGTTTGGTTACGCAAAAGTAAAACACGTTTATCTGCCTCTATTTTGGCAAGTCTATCTGCCTCTATTTGGGCAAGTCTATCTGCTTCTATTTTCGCTAGTCTTTCGGCTTCTGCTGCTGCATCTTCTTCTTGAGTTAAAGTAGTTGTGTCTACAGTAGCTTGATTAACTATCTGCACATTTTCTGCATTTACATCTTCCTGATTTGCATTAGCAGGTGCTAATTTTGATGTTCTATAATTTGCTACTATTTTTTGCTGCGTAGAGTTAGCTGGCCTCACAATCGCTATTCTATCAATTTCTTCTTGTTTCGCTGTATTTGCAGCAATTTGTGCCAATTTGCTAGATTCTGTCTGATTTGCCTTAGCTAAAGCAATAGTTGCCAACTGACTTGCCTCTGCTTGCTTGACTAGCTCGTCTTGTTTATTTTTAATAGCTAATGCATCGACTGTATCTTTAGCTATGAGCTCTTTATCAACAACTGGTGTTTTTAAGATATTCTGATTGGTAACTTCGGATAACAATGTTTTTTGGTTTGTTATATAAACATTGTTTTTGACTGGATTTTTTGTTTTACTTTGACTTATCAAAGTATTAGTACTTAAAATTACTGCGGATGTTAATGCTGCTGTTATTACAATTGTCGTTATTTTTTTCAATTTTGATATTCCCCCAAATTTAATAGTCGCTTTGAAATAGTATCTTCTACAGACTAATTATATAATTATTATTATTTTAATATGGTATGACGTAATTATTGTATGCTAATGAAAGGTTGCATTATGATGACTATGTAGTAAAAAACTTAAAAATTTAAATACCCCCTTATGAAAATACTCAAATTACCTTCTTCTACACTATTTGTCATAATCCTTTAATTTTCATGTTGCAAATATAGACTAATACTGCAATTTTATTATCACAGTTTTTTTATATACAGAGGACTGTATGTGTTTTATTTATGGCTTAATGGTAAAAATATTTAAAAAAGTGAAACTATATTGTCATAATACGCGTTATAGTAGTGTAAAAAAGAAAAACTATAAGTTTAATTATAACTTTTAGAAAAAATTCAAGTTTTTTTAGCATTTGATTAGAATTAATTAATCAAATATTAAAATAAAACTGAAATAATGGGGGACGAAATATATGAATAAGAAGATTACAAGTTCAGTTCTTGCTGCTTTAATGATAGCAGGATCAACATCTTTCACGGCGTTGGCTTCAATGTCAAATGGTACTGTTGTAATAGGTGACCAAGCTTTTGACCTAAAGTACGCTAATGACTTAGTAAACGTTGATGAGATTACTAATGCAGTAGTTGCAGGTGGGGAAGTTTATGTTAAAGATTTTAACGGAATTTGGATTAGCAATCTTACAGGTGAAACTGTAGACGCAAATATTATACCAGCTGTAGTTTATAAGAGTGTAGATGAAGAAATTAACTATGATTCTATGGATCGAGATCAAGTTACTACAATAACAGTTGAATCAGCCAATGCAATTAAAGATGTAAATGTAGATTATGGAACAGAAGTAGCCAATGTTGTGTTACCAGAAAAAGTTACATTGGAATTAAACAATAATACAATTAAAGATGTGGACGTTAATTGGACAAGCATTGATTATGATGAAACAAAAACAGGAGCATATATATTCACTGGTGCTTATGTGCTTCCAGAGGGTGTAACCGGAACAAAGCCAACGGTATCGGTTAATGTTGTAGTTGGAGTAAATCCTGATTTAGCAGATATTGATGTAGCAAAGGTAGCTGTAACTACTTTACAGTCAGCAGCAGATAAAGACTTAACTGTAGAAGCAAATTTAACAGATGCAGAAGCTCTAGTTCAGCCTGCTAAAGATGCGACAGCAAAAGTTGATGATGTTACTGAAAAAGAATCATTGACAGCTAAAGTGGTAGCTGCAGAAAAGATTGTAACAGATGCAAAAGTAGTATTTGAAGCAGTAAAATTAGAAAAAGCAGCTGAAGATGCAGCAGAAGTAGCAGTGGCAACAGCTGAAACTTCAAGGAAGATTGTCGATATAACTACAGCAAATGCAAAAGTAGAAGCAGTTAAAGATGCTACTAAGAAAGCAGAATTTATTGAAAGAATAACTAATATTGATGTATTAGTTAACGTTAGCTTTGTAAGTTTAAACAAAACTACAGATAGTTTAACAGTAGGTGGAACAGATAATTTAATAGCAACTCTAGATCCAGTAGAGGCAACCAATAAAAATGTAAAATGGACATCCTCAGATAATAATATAGCGACAGTAGATATTAATGGGAAAGTAACAGCAATTAGTGCAGGAACAGCAACAGTTACTNTTACTACAGAAGATCAAAGCAAGACTGCTACTTGTAATATAATAGTGCAATCAGTCAACAATGGTTTAGAATTAAACAAACCATATATAGCAAAGGATGGTTTGACAGTTACTGTAACGAATATTCAAAACATTGAAGAGGTAGGTTCAATGAAATATATAGTATCATATACGTTAAAGAATGAAACTACTGACAAAAAGATAGGTGAGGCTACTTTTAAAATGTATTTTGAAGATGGAACAAATTTACCGCAATACGGCTTCTTCGGGTCTTTGTTTCCAGCTCAGAGTATAAGTAGAATTTATACCTTTGAAGTCTTAAAAACACAAAAACCAACAATAATAGAATATGGAGCAGATTTTTTTGCTACTAAGCCATCTTTAGATACTCTGAAATGGGAAATAAGCAAGTAATGAATATTGGGTGACAGGCACCACCCGAATTATGATGAAATTTAGGTGATTTTACTAGTACTAGAATCCCCAACATCAATTTATGATGTTGGGGATTTTTTTCATTATATTGTAGAAGAAAATTGATATTGTTATATTTAAATAATAAGTTGAAATTTTACATTATTTACTATAAAATATAAACGAATAGAAAAATTATGAATATATTATAAACATTCAATGTACAAAAATAGGGGGTATAAATATGAACAAGAAAATTATTAGTTCTACTATTGTTGCTTTAATGATAGCAGGGTCAACGTCTTTCACTGCATTTGCAGCAATGGTAAGTGGTACTGTTGTAATAGGTAACAGCGCATTTGACATGGGGTATGCTAACGACCCAGTTAATATTGAAAAAATTACTAGTGAAATAATGGCAGGTGGCAAAATTTATGTTAAAGGTTTTGATGAAATTTGGGTTAATAATAATACAGGTGAATCTGTAGATGCAAATGTGATACCCGCAGTAGTTTATAAGAGTGCTGATAAAGAAATTAACTATAGTGCTGGAGACCAAGATCAAATTGCCACAATAAAAGTTGAATCAGTAAGTTTAAATAAAACTTCAGATTCTCTAATAGTAGGTGAAACATATAATTTAATAGCAATTATAAATCCAACAGCTGCAACCAATAAAAATGTATCATGGACATCCTCAGATAATAACATAGCAACAGTTGATAAGACAGGAAAGGTAATAGCAGTAGGTGCAGGAACAGCGACTATAACATTGAAAACAGTGGATGGAAGTAAGACAGCAAGTTGTATTTTTACTATTAAAGAAGATGAAAGTGCAATAGAATCTAAATTTGATAATGCGAGGAATTTCAGTGAAGGTTTAGCAGCAGTTAAAATTGATGATAAATGGGGAGTTATTGATAATAATGGGAAAATAGTTATTAAGCCTCTATTTGACGAGGTATATGATTTTAGTGAAGGGTTAGCAACTGTTAAGATAGGTAGTAAGTATGGAGTTATTGATAAAACTGGTGAAATAGTTATTAAACCTCAATTTTATTTCGTATCCAAATTCATTGGAGGTTTTGCAGAGGTTCAGGATGATTATAAAATGGGAGTTATGNATAAAAACGGTAAAATAGTTATTGAACCTCAATATGAGTATATAAGAGATTTAGGTGAAGGATTGGAGATGGGAAGTGGTAATTATAATAATACACTTTTTGATAAAACGGGTAAAATTATTAGTGATACTAAATTCTTTTATATATGGGACTTTGTTGACGGTTTTGCAAGGGCTCAAATAAGTGATTATGAATTGAATGTTGTTAAATCTGGAATTATTGATAAAACGGGCAAATTCATATATGAGCCTCAATCTGACTTCGCAAGTGGATTCAGTGAAGGATTAGCATATATCGGAGTAGGTGGTGATGAATATGGAAATGGTATTAAATATGGATTTATTAATAATACTGGTAAAATGGTTATAGAACTTCAATTTGATCGTGCAAATAATTTCAGTGAAGGTTTAGCGCCAGTAGGGGTAGGCAATAAAGCTGGATTTATTGATAAAAGTGGTAATATAGTTATTGAACTTCAATTTGATGAAGTAGGTAATTTCAGTGAAGGTTTAGCACCAGTTAGAGTTGATGATAAATGGGGAGTTATTGATAAAACTGGTAAAATAGTTATTAAACCTCAGTTTGATTATGTAAATGATTTCAGTGAAGGAATTGCAAAGGTTGATGTTAATAATAAGATGGGATTTATTGATAGAAATGGTAACATAGTTACTACACCTCAATTTGATGAGGTGTATGATTTCACTGAAGGTTTAGCGCAGGTTATTGTCGGCGATAAAATGGGGGTTATTGATAAAAATGGTAAAATCGTTTTTACACCTCAATTTGACTATATATCTTGTTTCGGTGATGGTATTGCAACAATTTCATCTATATATTATGTAAATCCTACTGACGATCAATATGCAGAGTTATTTGGACTTATTGATAAAACAGGTAAATTGATTTGCGAACCTAAATTTAATGAAATTAAAAATTTCAGTGAAGATTTAGCAGCAGTAAAAATAGGCGAAAAATGGGGATTTATTAATAAAGATGGTAAAATAGTCATTACACCTCAATTTGATGAGGTATGGGATTTTAGTGAAGGTTTCGCTGCAGTTAAAATTGATGATAAATGGGAATTCATTTCCAATCCTATTATTAAATAACTTAAAGAGAAAAAGTCTAACTAATTTAATCTATTACTCAGTGCAATTAAGAAATGGTAATAGTATAATTTTAGGAGATTTTGAAGTTATAGCCAATATTCAGTAATAAAAGTAACAGTAGATAAAAAAATGAGAAGGACAGTTTAATATGCTGTTCTTCTCTTTTTTCTTTTTATTATGAAGGAATTTCAGCCTAAACGAAAAATTATCAAATTACAAGTGTTAATGAAATCAAAGCATATGATGATGTAAGGGGTAAAGATTTATCATCATTAGATTTGTTAGGTAAAAATGAAATAGTATTTACTTTAATTTTTGATGGTTATACTAAGTGGCCTAGTAAAGATAAAATGCCATATAATATTGATGATATAAAAGCAGTTTATGAAACAACAGCGGATAAAGTTAGGTTGCCAACAACGGTTTTACTTAATTTAAATGATGGAACAACTAAAGATTTAACAGTTGAGACAAACTTAACTGGAGCAGAAGCATTGGTGATACTAGCTAAAGATGCGGCTCGATTAGTTAATGATGCAACTGAATTCAATGCTATTAATGCTAAAGTTAAAGTGGATGAAAATATCGTAAAAGATGCAAGAATTGCCTTCGATGCAAATATTGTTTTAAATGAAACTAATCTATTAAAAACATATAAAAGTTCTGATTATTTTAAGTCAGAATATATAGAAATGGAAGTAATTAATAATGAAAAAATAACTGTGAAAGGTCAATGTAGTTTAGATAAAACAGGTTTTATGTTTGAAATTGTGGGTACAAATGGCTTTTTAATACAGCCTAAATGGAAAGCTGTTAATAAAGACGGAACATTTAATGAAACATTTTCATTCGACGGTATACTAAAAGATGGAGATTACAAAATAAATGTTTATTTTATAACAAATGGGGAGGCATTCTATCAGGGTTGTTACTATGGAATTCCTTTCAAAGTTCAAGAATAAAATGTCAGTATGCCAAGGGTATGCTGAATTAACTAATGCACTTGTAAGAATAGTAGGGATACCTTCTAGAGTGGTTTCGCGGTAATCTATATCGGTTATGTCTGAATCCTGGGAAACCGTTAATCACACTAGTTCAAATCATGCTTGGAATGAAGCTTTTGTCAATGGAAGATGGGTGATAATGGATACCACCTGGGATAGTACTAATAAATATGAAAATGCCGAATTTAATAAAGGGAATATTAATCATGTATATTTTGATCCTACATTAAAAACATTCTCTTTGAATCATAAAATAATTAATTAACTAAATAGACCAATTGTAGAACACCTGCATCCGCTAGGATATAGGTGTTTTGCTCATGAATTTTAAGGACCATATATAAAAAAGAACAAAAAAGTGCAACTATGTTGTTGTAATAATCGTTATATATGTGTAAATAGTAAATTTATAAATTAAAGTAAAAAAGGTAAATTTATATATTATTAAACAATACATGGGAGGAATAAATATATGAACAAGAAAATTATGAGTTCAGTTCTTGCTGCTTTTATGATAGCAGGATTAACATCTTTTACAGCGTTTGCTGCAATGCCTAATGGCACTGTTACAATAGGAGGCAAAGCTTTTGATCTAGTGTATGCAAATGACCCAGATAATCTTTTGCAAATCAGTAATGCAATTCTTGAAGGTGGAGAAGTTTATGTTAAAAATTTTGATGGATTTTGGATTAAAAATCTTACAAATGAACTTGTAGATGCAAGTGTTATACCTGCTGTAGTTTATAAGAGTGATGCTGGAGTAACTAATTTTGATGCTGCAGATAAAGATCAAGTGTCTACAATATCAGTTGAATCTGTTAAAGAGATTAATGATGTAAACGTAGCTTATGGAACGGAAGCGGCTAATTCCTATTTACCTGCAAAAGTTAAATTGAACTTAAGCAATAATGCAACTAAAGATGTGGATATAACTTGGACAAGCTCTAATTATGATGGAACAAAAACAGCATTTTATATATTCACTGGTGCATATACACTCCCAGAGGGTGTAACAGGAACGAAACCTTCTATAACTGTTAATGTTGTAGTTGGAGTGAATCCTGATTTAGCAAATATTGAAGCCGCAGAAGTAGCAGTTAAAGCAGCTGAAATTTCAAGAATGCAAACGGATGTAATTATAGCAAGGCAAGGTGTAGAAGCAGTTGGAGATACTACTAAAAGAGAAAAATTTAATGCTAGAATAGCGGCTATTAACGTATTGGATGCATTAGTATCAAAGGGAGATAACACATTTACGTTAACAAAACAGAATATTTTATTAAGTGATTTTATTAACCTAGAAATGCTAAATACGCCAGCAGCATCTATTAACGGTGAATGGTGTTTTGCTTTAATTAAAAATGGACAACCAGGTTACTTTACGGAGGATGGACCATGGGTAAATTCATTAGAAAATTATAATTATATAAGGAATCAACTTATAAACAATATAGATCCTTTAAATTTACAAAATGATTCAGCAAAAATTTATGAATTTTTGGAATTAAATTATGTTGATTGTATAGATGCCATTCAATTAAATTCAATTTTTGGGTCTAATAATGCTTTAAGTGGTAAAGGACAAGTATTTATTGATGCAGCAATAAAATACAATGTTAATCCCATATATTTGGCTGCTCATGCAATTTTGGAAACAGGATATGGTACTTCAATTTTAGCAAATGGTGGTACAAAAGATTCTAGTGGAAAATATACTTATGGTATTCCTGTATATAATTTATTTGGTATTGGTGCAGTCACTATTGATCCAGAGGCACGTGGTACAAAGACTGCCTTTGACAATGGGTGGACAAGTATAGATTCAGCCATTTATGGAGGAGCATTATGGATAGAAAGAGGATATATAGGTATTGGTCAAAATACCATCTATAAAATGAGGTGGAACCCTTCAAAAATCTCTCATCAATACGCAACGGATGTTAATTGGGCAAGTAGTCAATCAAGAATTATTAAAAAGTGTTTTGATTTATTTCCAGACGTCACATTAACTTTTGATATTCCGGTTTTTAATTAATATTTAGTGGAGAAGTTAGATTATTTATCATTATTAGAGAATTGTCATTTCGGTGGCGGTTCTCTTTTATCATATTATCTCAAAAATGAGGTGCAACTATTTGTTAGATTTAACGTAGTTTATAATGGACGTATAAAATGAAATTTAATTATTTGTTTAAGAATTATATGGTATAATTAATGGTAATTCATAAGAAAATAATGGAATATATGGACCTATTAGGAGGAATTTAGTATGAGAAGCAATAATACTGTAATAACATCAGAAAAAGAAGCTATAAAAATAAAGTTGAATCTTAATGAGTATGATACAGGGGTAATGTCAGATTATCAAAAGGAATTCTTAAAAGAAGAATTAGATGAACTACCAGCTCTAGAAGATGGACAAGTATCAATCAATGGTATATATACCTTTGATATGGGGGATAAAATTGAGGTTAGCGTTTATCTAAGAAATGGATTGTCAAAACAGATTAATTTTGACAAAGTGCCACTAGTAATTGTGAACAAAAATGGTGATGTACTTGCAAAACAAGTTATGGAAATGAGAGACTTTGGAATATTACCTCCACTTTCTGCAAGACCATATAAAGTTTATTTTGACAAGGCTAACTTATTTGTTGATTCAATTTCAATGGATGATTGGGAAATACAATTTGAAAAATCTATTAGTGCTGTAAATACCGTAAAGGTTGAATTTGAGGGATTTCCTGGCAAAGTTCACCATGAATTAGAAGGCGCGTTTACAAAATTTTTAGATGATTTACCTCTAATAAAAGCTGGAGATGTTAATATTGAAGTTTTTAAAACTTTAAAGTGTTTGAATAATTCTATTGCTATAATTTTCATGATTCGTAATGGTTGTGATAAGGTTATAAAATTAGAAAGATTACCAATAATGATTAAGGATGCTGGGGGACAAATAGTTGCTAGTGGAATTTTTGATATTGAAAATGTAAATGTAAATCCTCATAAAGCAAAAATTTATGATTTTACTATAACAGAAGAGTATATTGTTAATAAGGATGCTGATATAAACACTTGCAAAGTATTTTTTAAAGCAAACTAAAAGGAGGATAACAAATGAAGATTAACAAAAAAGATAATAAAAAATTAATAGTTTCATTGGTTGTAATTATAGTATTAATAATAGTTGGGTTTTTATTTATTCAAAAATTTCAGAATGATAAGATAAAAGCAAATAACCAAAATAAGAACGCTGTTGAGACTGAAGAGGTAGATAAAAATAGTGGAACAACATCAAAAGAAAATCCGACAACTGGTACAACCAGCACAGATGGGTCAGTGAATGATAAAACAAGTACTGGAAGTGAAAATATTTCTGCAGAAGAGAAGGCAAAAGTAGCACAGCAACAAAAGGCAGCGGAACAAATAAAAGTTGAAAGTACTAAACAGGGTATTACGGTATTTGTTAAAGCTGCAAATTTTGGATCCATAGTAGACATTTCTATTGATAGTAGTAAATTTGATAGTAGTTATAAAAATTATCAATTTTTCATTGGGAGTAGTGCAATATCGAAAGTTGAGGCTGTCACAAAAATTCAAACAAATATGTTCCCAGCTCAAGAAGCTGGAACTGAAGTGACAATAAATCTAATGGATAATAATAAGAAAGTAATCAAAAAATTAAATGTAATATTAAATGCTAAATAGTAAAGTGAGTTAATAATTGATAATAGGAGTGAATGTATATATGAAAAAGAATATTAATAAAAAATGGATTGGCATAACAGCTATTATAGTAATTGTCATAGCAATTGTTGGCGGAATTTACATAAATAATAAACCAAGTAAAGCTCAAGCTAATGCAANTGATATTGCTGCTAACGCAGTTACTGCCACAGTAAGAAAAGGAGCTTTTGGCTCTGTAGTAAATGTAGCTTTAACAGACGCAGGCAAAAAACAATATAAGGATTGCGTAAAATACCAGGTAATTTATGAAGGGAAAGCTATATCTCCGAAAACGGAGTTAGGTAAACCGGCTACTGCTTATCCAGCTAGAAAAGAAAAGGATAAAGTTGCAGTTAAACTTTTAAAAGCAGATGGCAAAGTGGCATATACAGTAGATTTGAATTTACAGAAGGCAGAAGAGGTTAAAAAATAATTAAGACTACAAAAAAGATTAATAAAAAGAAGGGGTGAGATAGTCTTAAAAACTATCTCACCCCTTCTTTTAGTTGTTTCATAAAATAATCCTTATTTTATGAAAAACTACTCGATACTAAGTATTTTAAATTCATCATCCACAGGTGCACTATTACCTGCATCTCCAGCTGCATAGGTGCTTACAACACCAGTTTCATTTTTATAAGTTACACTAGGAATTACGCTTGCAGATACAGTATTAGCAGTGCTATTATCAATCCAAATTTCATCATAATCTTTAACATACACAATGCCACCAGTAAGTACAGCTGTACTAATTTCATCTTGATTTTTAGAATCATTAGCATAGCTTAGCGCGTAGGCCTTGCTTCCAATAACTACAGTACCACCGGGCATTGCCACTCCAGCAGCATAAGTCACCACTCCAGATATAGCAGAAAAAGCTGCAATAAATAATGCAACATAAAGAATTTTTTTTCTTTTCATAAGTTTATTATCCCCCTTTATTTAACNGTTTATCTTAATTANTATATAATTCNAAGTTACATGAATTTTTATGTAATTTATCGCNCACTTATATTACGATTTGACAAGTGATTTAGTTTCAATTATTTAAACATATCTTTCCTATTTAAGACATAAATTACAAATATCATGAGAAGTCCAATTATTGCAACCACATACCAAAAACCTGTGCCTAGACCATTAACACCAAAGGGTATTCCAGTTACATTCATACCAAATAGTCCGGAAATCATATTAGGTATAGCCATAACTATAGTAATAGCAGCNANAAATTTCATTACTACATTTAGTTTATTTGAGATAACTGAAGAGTAGGCTGCCATGGTTCCTTCTAAGACGTTACTATAAATAGTACACATCTCTATAGCTTGTCTNTTCTCGACAATAACATCCTCGAGTACATCTTTATCATCGTCATATTTATCAAGAATTTCTAGTTTAAGCATTTTCTCTAAGGTGATTTCATTTCCTTTTAAAGAGGTAGAAAAATATACAAGAGATTTTTCTAGGGCTAATAATTGAAGAAGTTCTTTATTTCTTAAGGTCTTATGTAGTTGTTTCTCGACTATGGTACTTTTTTTATCAATTTGTCTTAGGTATAGTAGATAATAGTTTGCAATTCTATATAAAATTTGGAGCATAAACCTTGAACGTTTATACGTGTAAAAGGATCCGATTTTTCCCTCAGCAAAATCTAATAATATTTTACTGTTTTTTAAACAAACTGTAATTATTACTGTATTAGTGTAGATCATAGCTATAGGGTAAGTGTCGTAGGTTAAAGAATTGTCATCCATATCCGTGAAGGGAATATCCAGGATAATTAATGTACAATCTTCTATGTCTATACGAGAGGTTTCCTCTTCATCCAAAGCAGCCCTTAAAAAATCCATAGGTGCATTAGTGTTTTTCGATATGAATATTAACTCCTCATCGGATGGATCTACGAGGTTAATCCAACAACCTGGTTCTATGTTTTCCAGTCTTGATAACTGGTTATTCTCTGCACTGCTATATATTGAAAGCATCACAACATCTCCTTGTATAATTTCCTTTATATTATAGTCTATAAAAGGCAATATATACAAGAGATAATTAATTAAATAAATTTTAATAAACCATTCTAAATTATTAAACCATAGTTGACAAGAAAGGCTGAATAATTGATAATGGTAGTTGGAAAGTTATACACATAAATTCTAATAATATGAATAAGAATAAAGGAAATAGGTTAAATTTATTTCGACATATTATTAAGGGAGATGTGTGTATTTATGGATATATACCCATTATTTATAATAGCGTTAGCGCTATCTTTAGATGCCTTTGGAGTAGCTTTATGTATAGGATTAAACAATCAAACTAAATTTAAAAATAAGGTAGGATTTACTATTTCATTTGCTTTTTTTCAATTTTTGTTATCATATATAGGGGCTTATGCTGGGTTCCTTTTTAATACATATGTAGCTTCAATGCCAACCATAATTGGGGGGATGATTATATCTTTTGTTGGAGTGGTTATGATTAAAGAAGGGTTTGAGAATAAAGGGAAGTGCCCACTACTTAAACCTAAAATGTATTTTATTTTAGGGGTATCAGTAAGTATAGATGCAATGGTTGTAGGTTTTACGGTATTAAATAATATAACAAAGGTTATATTATTAAAAGATACATTGTTTATTGGGGGAATAACTCTAGTTATGGTGACTATGGCCTTTATAATGTCTAAGTATTTAAAAAAAATAGAGGTTGTAAGCAAATATGCAGACTACATCGGAGGAATAATATTAATATTTTTTGGACTGAAGATGATGTTTTTTTAGAGGAATAATNTTAATAATTCTTGGACTGAAGATGATGTTTTTTAAAAGAAAGGATGATAAACATGTTAGAAAAATTAAATATGTTAGAAAAATTAAAGGGTTTAAATTCATTTAAGGCATTTGAATATTTTAAAGAGATGAATAAGGTTCCAAGAGGTTCTGGTAATGAGAAAGCTATAAGCGACTTTCTTGTAAACTTTGCAAAAGAACATGATTTGAAAGTTATCCAAGATCCATCTTTAAATATTATAATTAAAAAACCAGGAACTACAGGATACGAGAATGCTCCAAATATAATAATTCAAGGTCACATGGACATGGTTTGTGAAAAAAACATAGATTCAAAACATGATTTTCTAAAAGACCCAATTGAATTTATTGTTGAAGGTGATTTTTTAAGAGCTAATGGAACAACACTCGGCGGCGATGATGGTATTGCAGTTGCATTTGGTCTTGCTATTTTGGCNTCTACTGACATNCCTCATCCCCCAATGGAGNTATTAGTAACTACCGAGGAAGAAACAGGTATGGGTGGAGCTCAGGCATTAGATCCTAAGAATTTAGAGGGAAGAATATTAATAAATATAGATTCTGAAGAAGAAGGAAAACTTTTAGTAAGTTGCGCAGGTGGCGTACGCGAGAAGATAAAGCTTCCNATTACTTGGGAAGAAGCAGATAAAAGCTTTATTAGTTGTAATGTAAAACTAAGAGGGTTAAAAGGCGGTCACTCTGGAATGGAGATTAACAAAGAAAGAGGAAACGCTAACAAGATTATGGGACGATTTTTAATGGATTTAAGAGCGGTTATAGATTTTAAAATAAATTCTATAAGTGGAGGAGCTAAAAACAACGCAATTCCTCGTGATGCTGATGCTATTATATTGTTTAGAGAAAATGANAAAGCTTTAGTTATAGATAAAGTGAAACAGTGGAATTCAACACTTAAAAATGAGCTAAATATCATAGATCCGAATGTGGATTTAACAATTGAAATCATGGATAATAAGGTGGAGAAAATTTTCTCAGTGGACACAGCTACAAAAGCTCTTCAGATACTTTTCCTTATTCCAAATGGGGTTAAAAGCATGAGCACCGCGATTACAGGATTAGTNCAAAGCTCAACAAACATAGGGGTTTGCACCACCAGTGATGAATGTATAGAATTTGATTCTGCCATAAGAAGTAGTGTGAAAACTTTAAAGAAAGCAATAGCGGATGAAACTATAGTACTTGCAGAAATGGTAGGAGCNACNATTGAATTTGAATCTGAATACCCAGAGTGGCAATACNATCCNGATTCTAAGATAAGGANAATACTTGAGACAGTATATAATGATTTATACGGCAAGAAACCTGAAATAGCAGCTATACATGCAGGACTTGAGTGCGGATTGTTTAGTGAAAAATTTGGAGGTAATCTTGATCAAATATCTTTTGGACCTAATATTTATGATGTGCATACACCAGGTGAACACCTAAGTATTTCATCAACAGATAGAATGTGGGATTACTTAATAGCAATATTAAAGCAAATAAAATAATGTAATAAGGTGATGTAGATGGATGTAATTTCATATTTAAAAGAGAATAATATTAAGATTACTAAAGCAAGAAAAAGCATAATAGAGATTATACTCAGTAGAAGTGAAGCTATAAATGCAAATCTCATATATGAATTACTTAATAAAGAAGATATAAAAATAGACTTGTCCACAGTATACAGAACCCTAGATTTGCTAGAAAATAAAAAGATTTTAAATAAATTCGATTTGGGAAATAATATGTATAATTATACTATAAATAATAATGCTCACAAACATGTAATTGAGTGTGATTTATGTCATAAGAGAATGGTTATAGACTGCCCAATACCTCAAATAGAAGAACAAATAAAAGCAAAGACAGGAATAACGCTTACGGAAAGTCATGTTATTTTAAAAGGTGTTTGCAGGGAATGCAAAGAATGTAAAGATTTTAAAGAAATTAAAGAATTAAAAAAATTTAAGAAATAAGAGAGGATGGGTTTTATGCAATTTTCTTCATTGGTACTAATGGAAATAGATAAAGAAACTAAACAATTTGTTCGAGAGATTGGAAGTTATGAAACTTCCGAAGGAGCAGAATTTGTTACAAAATTAAATTACTCTGGAGAATTAATCAACTTGACTTTTGATACTCAAGTCGATGTTGAGGAATGGCAATATACTGCAATTTATGATTATTTTAATGAAGAGGCTTTTACGTCTAAAGGGTATATTATTGAAGCCGTAGATGATGAGTATAATCCAACATGGCTAGTTAAGTTTAAATATTCTGAGGAGCATATGGTTGTTCGCGAGGCTATAATTGAAATATGTGAACTAATAAAGCAAGAACTCAGAGAAGTTTTTATAAAGATTAAGGAAAAAGAAGAAGAATATAAATAGATATGTTAAAAAATGCTTTAAATATGTAAAAAATAAATAACTAATGAAGAAGAATTAGAGGTGTATATGAGACTTGAATTTATTGATAGAGTAAAGGTTGATGAGATTTTAGGAAAAAATATATTTTCAAATGACGGAAGCGTATTGCTAAAAACAGGAGTTAAATTAACTAAAGGGTATATCNNAAGACTTAAGGAGTTAGGTGTTTTTTATGTATATGTAGAGGATGCTAGACTGGATGATATATCAATAGAAGATGAAAAGTTAAATGATTTAAAAGCAATAACCATGAAGAATATGTCTAAAATTATGAAAAATGTAACTGGAGGGAATAAAAAAGAGACCAGTAAATCCCTATTGGCTGTTACAGACCTAGTTAATTATGTTATTGAAATGGGTGATGTAAACAAAAGTTTATACGATATTCAAACTCATGACAACTATACGTACCTTCACTCTATTGATACTGGAATTATGGCGATTTTTCTAGGGATTTCAATGAACTTTGAAGAAAAAGATTTAAAGCAACTAAGTATTGGAGCGATACTCCATGATATAGGTAAAACTAAAATTGATAAAGGTATTATAAGTAAACCATCAGGATTAACGAGTTTAGAATTTGATGAAATTAAGAAACATCCTATATATGGAAGGGAATTGTTAGCGAAAGATTTCTCAATTCCCTTGGAAGTTTTAGAATCAGTGGAACAACACCATGAAAGAGTTGATGGTAGTGGATATCCTTATGGTCTTTGTAAAAATCAAATTTCTAAGTTTGCAAAAATAATAGCTGTTTGCGATGTTTATGATTCAGTAAGTAATGATAGATGTTATAGAGAAAAATTTAGTCCTAGCGATGCCTATGAGTTAATTTTAGCAGGCTGTGGGAATTATTTTGATGAAGAAGTAGTGAAAAACTTCAGAAAAACTTTTTCAGTATTCCCACTAGGAGTTTGTTTAAAACTATCAAACGGTATTGAGGGATATGTAATTAAGCAAAATAAAAATTTCCCTGATAGACCTGTAATTAGAGTGCTTTATGATGACGAAAGTAGGAAACCAATAAAATTTTATGAGATAGATTTGTTAAAGGTTCATAATGTTGCAATTAAGTCAGTAATCTAAGAAAAGGATAGTGCCACCCACATGGCAAGTGGCATGTGGGTGGCACTAAAGGTAAAATATGAAAAATATAAATATTATTATAAATGGTATGACGCAGCAACATGAATATTTATTAGAGGATATAAAAAGTAAAGATAACAATTCTGATATGTGGACAGTGAGCAAAGATATAGGTGGAGTGTTATACCGGTTGATATTTGTGAATGAAATTGAGATGCAACTAAATCAATTAATGTTATATGACATTCCAAATGATAAAAATAATATATATATATTATTGTCCGAGGGTGAAGTTAATGAGGATGAGATGACAAAATTTCTTTCTCTAAACAACATATTAGGAAAACCTATAATTAGAGTAAATATATCAGAGAAAAAAGTAAATTATTCTGAGAATGTAAATACACAAATAGTTCAAGAGCTTGCAGCGGTTATGAGTAATAACAACTTATATAGTAAACGTGAAAAAATAAGTATGAGTGATAAACCTCTTATTACTATGGGGATTATATCTATAAACATTATAATGTACATACTTACAGCTTATTTGAGTTTAGCTGCGCAAGGTAGCATTTTTACTAGTGATACTAATGTTTTAATTTTTCTTGGGGCTAAGGTTAATAATCTTATCTCACAAGGTCAATATTTTAGACTTTTCACATGTATGTTTCTCCATGGTGGGATTGTGCATATAGGCGTCAATATGTATTCACTTTACGCTATAGGCCCAATGGTTGAAAAGGTTTATGGAAAGGCAAAATTTATTGCTATTTACTTTGGTGCTGGAATAGTTGCATCTATATTTAGTTATATATTTTCAACAAGTGTTTCAATTGGGGCATCCGGAGCAATTTTTGGATTACTCGGAGCAGTACTTGTTTTTGCAATTAAGTCTAAAGGGAAAACTGGGAATGCTTTTATAAGAAGTATTTTATCAGTTATAGTTATAAATATATTTATAGGAGCCACTCTTCCAAATATTGATAATTTCGCCCATATGGGTGGACTTCTTGGTGGCATGCTTATAGCATTTTTGGTAAGTTTTAAATCAGAAACTTAATAAAACACAAATAAATAAAAGACCCACGAAGATTTAACTTCGTGGGTCTTAAACATTTTATGCAACTACATTATTGTGATTATCTTTAATAATGTTATTAACTTCAATAATGCTCGCAAAATCTTCAAAATATATTGTTTCTTTTTCAATTAATAAAGATGTAATAGCCTCTAAGGATTCTTTTCCATCAGTGAGGATCTTTTTAACCTCTTCATATAATTCTGAAATTAGATTTTTGCATTCTAAAAACACAACTTCTTGGTTTTTAAATCCTGATTCACTTAACTTGCCCATAGTAAGTAAACCTAATGATTCACCCATCCCATATTCTGTTATCATATTTGATATAATCTGAGTACTTCTTTGCAAATCATTATAAGCACCGGTAGTTACATGGTCTTCACCAAAAATAATCTCTTCAGCAGCCCTGCCACCTAAAAGTACCATTATTTTCTTCTTTAAATGTTCTTTGTTCTGATATAATGTGTCTTCTGGAATACTTAAAGTATAACCACCTGCACCTTTAGTAGTTGGAATTATAGTAACCTTAGATACTTTATCATTTGGTAACATCTTAAGTGAAATCAGAGCATGTCCTGCCTCGTGGAAGGCGGTGATTTTTCTATCCTCTTCTTTAATATAATCTCTATCAACTTTTTCATAACCAGCTAGCATTATTGAATACGCTTTATCCATTTGAGCATTCCCAATAAATACTGCATTGTCCTTACATGCAATAATAGCAGCCTCATTAGTTAAATTCTCTAGCTTTGCACCTGAAAAAGATGTTGTTTTATGTGCCCATTCTGCATAGTCTATATCCTTAACTGGTTTATTTTTAAGGTGAAGTTTTAAAATTTTCTCCCGAGCAGATACATCAGGTAAGGTAACTTCAATATGTCTATCAAAACGGCCAGGTCTAAGAAGCGCCTCATCTAGCATATCAAGCCTATTAGTTGCTGCAATTACTATTATTCCTTCTGTTTCATTAAAACCAGACATTTCAGTGAGTAGTGCGTTAAGTGTTTGATCTTTTTCGTCAGATCCGCCACCATGTCCATTATCTCTTTTTTTACCTATTGCATCAATTTCATCAATAAAGATAACTGCTCTACCATGACTTCTTGCTTTCTTAAATAAACTTCTAATCCTACCAGCACCAACCCCTACATATATCTGAACAAAATCAGAACCGGATACCGCATAAAAAGGTACATTTGCTTCTCCAGCCACGGCTTTAGCAAGCAGGGTTTTGCCAGTTCCTGGGTCTCCATATAAAATTACTCCTTTTGGCATTCTAGCACCATAAGCGGTATATTTTTCAGGATTTTTAAGAAAATCAACTACATCCTGTACACTATCTTTAGCTTCCTCATTGCCTGCAACATTTTCAAAGTTATAACCTATATCCTCCACAGCTGTAACATCTAAGTTCGTAGCTGAGAACATACTTTTCGACTTTCTCTTTGTAGATTTGAAGGTCATAATTCCTATGACTATAAGCGAAATCACAAATCCTGAAATTGAAGCTATTTCAACAGGACTAGTTAGAGTTTGCTCTGAAACATTTATTCCATTTTTAAGCAATCCTTCTTTAAAATCATCGGTTCTTGGATTATCTGTTTGGTATATTGTACCATCTTTAAGTTTAACTTGGATTTTAGGAGAGGTAGTTACGTATACTGTTGAGATGGTCTTTTTTGAAGTATCTTTAAGAAAATCAGTATATTTTTTATCTGTGGATACTTTAAAGGTATTACTCACAAAAATCAGAAATATTAATGAAAAAACAGCAGTTACAATAGGGATAAAAATATATTTGTTTTTAATTTTATTCATATGATAGAAGCGTGAAAACCACTATACATTTAGAGTAGTGTAGTTTTCGCCTCATTCACCATCCTTTCATTTAATATGTTTTTCTGTATTTATGATAATTGAAAATGTTCTAATTTTATTTTTATTAAAACAGTTATAATTTTACTAAAATAATTTACAAATTTTATATTTTATGCAAAACACATAGAGTTATTATCAACTTATATGACTTATTATAGTATTTTTTTGTAGCCTTGTCCAACGAACCTAATAGAATTTGGAAATGTAAATAATGTAAGAAGTAAATGATAAATATATTATTTATTGTATACATCAGTATACATCAGCTATAATAGTTTCAGGGGTATCACATATTAGCTCTGTTTTTTAACATTTGGGATAGATTTTTTAAATTAATAAAGCGAAGATAATTAGAT
>JGI24143J45723_1000259_pt1 | contig 28487 bp, 22 predicted proteins | sample BarGraIncu00432A_FD_45723 | JGI IMG/M metagenome (IMG submission 45723) | reverse complement strand
AAATGCATCCTTTTTCGTTACAACAAGACGGTATTCGGTTGTATCCTTTCTATTAGCACGTCTTTCCGAATAAATTATTAGTGTTTATTCCTCTATCGGAGTAGATTGAATCTCCTCGATTTTAAGGAAAACTACATCTTGGCATTTATTAAAATATTTACGTTTCTCCTCTAGAGTATATGAGCGCGTATAACTTCTTCAAAAGCCTTAAAGGTAAAAGCCCCTTCTATGACCTTCTCCTCACCACTAAAAATAGTAGGAACCCATTCAATCTTTTTTTGTACACATTCCTGATCGTGCTCACGAAGAAGGTGGGAATAGCAACCGCTGTCCAATGCCTTACCAAGTTTATCTGTTTCCAAACCAATGGCCTTGGCGATCTCGAACAACACAACTGTGTCTCCTATATTCTTTCCCTCTACGAAGTTGGCATGATAGACTGCATCTATCCACTCATGCATTTTATGGTTTTCTCTCGCGAATTCTGCCGTTTCCAAGGCCAAACGAGTGCTGGGAATCATATCATTGTCCCCTAGAATGAAACCGATGGGTTCACCAAGAGCATTGAGTTTTTTTCGTCTTTCTTCCAGATTAATGCCCTTTACAACATCCTGAATTTTTAAACCTTCTTGAGGTATATCAGGATGAATCTCCCAGGTCACCCATTCATCGGCAAGGGGAATACTTTCTTTTAGCTTTTTGACAAAGCACCATGCCAGATAACAATATGGGCAGGATAAATCGAAAAAAGCGCGAATCGGTAAAGGCATATACATTCCTCCTCAAATAACACATCTTGTCATTACTATTCTATACAGCTCATTCATATCCTCTCGAAATCCATAAAATGTATTTTTTATTATAATTAAAGAATTATTGCTCTTTCTCACTAAAATTCTAAAAAGTTATAATCTTATACCTTTTCCTAATGAAAGGGAGACTAAACATGATAAAAAAGTTCCCTTATCAAAAAATATGGAGGTAGAACATGAATACAGCAAATCGCCTAAGCCAATTGGGTACCGAAAATGCTTTTACGGTGTTAAATGAAGTGAACGCTCTTAAAGCAGCGGGACGGGATATTATTAGCTTTGCCATTGGTGAACCAGACTTCACCACCCCAGAGAATATAAAGCAGGCCTGTATGAAAGCCATTCAAGAAAATCACACTCAATATTGCCCCTCATCAGGCATCCTGCCTTTGCGAGAGGCAATCGCACACCACGTGGCTACAACTCGTAACATTGATGTTACCCCTGATGACGTCGTCGTCACGTCGGGAGGAAAACCCATTATTTATTTTACGATACATGCTCTGATAAACCCAGGAGATGAAGTCATTTACCCCAATCCTGGTTTTCCCATTTACGAATCAGTCATCCGTTTTGTCGGCGGCATTCCAGTACCTGCACCTTTGCTGGAGGACAAAGATTTTAGTTTTGACACTGATTATTTAAAAACGTTGGTTACTCCTAGGACAAAATTAATTATCTTGAACAGCCCACAAAACCCAACCGGCGGGACTCTTACACGTAAAGACCTGGAACAAATTGCTGAAATCGCAATACAGAACGATCTATGGATCTTATCAGATGAAATCTATAGTCGAATCATATATTCCGGGGAGTTCTTAAGCATAAGTTCCTTTCCAGGGATGAAAGAACGAACTATCATTCTAGATGGCTTCTCTAAGACCTATGCCATGACAGGCTGGCGGTTAGGTTATGGCATCATGAACAAGGAGTTGGCCCTACAAATTAGTCGCCTGGTTACCAATTGTGAATCTTGCACCAATACCTTTATTCAGTATGCAGGTATAGAGGCCTTGACTGGTTCACAACGATCTGTGGATGAAATGGTTTGTGAATTCAAACGTAGACGTGATCTAATTGTTCAAGGGCTCAACGGCATCCCAGGTTTCTCCTGTAAAATCCCCCTTGGAGCTTTTTATGCTTTTCCAAATGTCACTGAAGCTTGTCGGCGGTTCGGGTTTGCTGATTCCAAAGCACTGCAGCATTATCTTTTGCATACCGCAGGTGTAGCCACCCTGCCCCGAACCTCTTTTGGCGAGAAGAATGTTGCTGAAAACCAGGAATACCTCCGTTTTTCATATGCCACTTCTCGTGATAATATCACAAAAGGGTTGCAGCGAATTACAGAAGCCCTGAAGGACCGAGATTTGCAAGAAAAATGACCTGAACTGCCCCAATATTTCAGACTATGAACAACTCGCTTTTGTTGATTATCTCCTCAAGGAAATTCAAGACTATAAAAAATGAGCAGACTCCAATGAATTGAAGCCTGCTCATTACTAGTTTCTTTATATTATTTCATTTGACGTAATTTGAACAGAGAAGTCACCCTTCGAGGTATGCTTTATAACGCCTTTCTTGCCAGCGCCATCATCAACAGTAATGGCTTGCAGATCATGTTCCATCATAAAGTTTAATACATCTTGCTTTATAAACCCTTCCCAACTTAACTTCTTTGCACGTTCATCTTTTTCTACTAAAATTTCCTCAGCCATTAATCATCTCTCCCTACATTTAAAATACTCCCTACTTATACACATTACTTATTCGCCGTTTTCCATTGAAAAACCTGCGTTATAAATAGAGTCTTTTACCAGGCATCACTCTGTCTAATAAAAAATATTAATTTAAAACAATGGTACAGAAAAAGAGTATAAAGAAAATATCCTTCATACTCCTTCTTAATCCCTCACTTTTATCCTTCAGATAAAGTTTTATCCTTGGGCTTGTACCGCTGTAATAGCGATAACGCCGACGATATCTTCAGCCTTACATCCTCTAGATAAATCATTAATTGGTTTAGCCAAGCCTTGGGTAATAGGACCATATGCCGTTGCTTTAGCCAGACGTTCTGTCAATTTATAACCTATATTGCCAGCATTAATGTCTGGGAATATTAATACATTTGCATGGGCGGCAACAAGGCTATTTGGTGCCTTTAAGTCTGCCACTCTTTTCACCAGCGCCGCATCAACCTGCATCTCGCCATCAATTAGCAAATCAGGAGCTTTTTGTTTCGCTAGCTTCGCAGCCTCTACTACCTTTTCGGTCAGTACACTTTTGGCACTGCCAAAAGTTGAATATGACAACATGGCTACGATTGGCTTAATGCCCAGCAAGCTTTGCATTGTTCTAGCTGAAGCGATAGCTATTTCAGAAAGTTGTTCCGCATTAGGATCTTCATTTAAAGCACAATCTGAGAATAATAGCACTCCATCTTGACCATATTCACAATTTGGAACATCCATAATAAAGCATGAAGAAACCAGTTTGGCATCACGAGCCGCCTTAACGATTTGCAATGCTGGTCGTAGTGTATCTGCCGTAGAATGCACTGCTCCTGAAATAAGCCCATCTGCATCACCCTGTTTTAGCATCATCATGCCAAAATAAACTGGATCCTTCATCATTTCTGTAGCCTTTTCTAGTGTCATGCCTTTAGCTTTGCGTAGCTCATAAAAAGCCGTACTGTATTCCGTACGTTTTTCTGCTGTTTCACTATCAATTATGATTGCCCCTGTCAAATCAATATCACCGGCAATGCGCAAAATTTCTGCCTTGTTGCCGATTAAAATAATGTCAGAAAGTCCTTCCTGTAGAGCCGTGCTCGCTGCTTGAATAACACGCAGATCTAAAGCCTCTGGTAATATAATACGTTTTTTATCCGCTCTAGCCTTTTTTTTCATTTGTTCAATAAATTTCATAGTCTAATCGCTCCTTTTTTGATCTAAAACTCTTGAAAGAGTAGTGCTACGGTGTACTTCACTGTAGCAGTTACTCTATACTCATACGTTCGACAATCCTAAGACACTAACCTTCTCCAAATAAAGAAAAAAGTTTCTCAACTCCCACAACCAACGTCAGGCAGTCATTTTTTTATGAAACTTGCTGAAAAAACTTCCCTAATATTGTCCTTCCTCGTCTTATGTTTTACTTTTTTTTTGCCCCCTATACAGTTTTTTCGATAAAATAGATCCTAGAAGGCCAGAGATATAACCTATTCATTATCATTTAACTAATAACTGGAACAGTCGTAGAGTCGCATTGGCGTTCTTCTTGTTGAATTAAAGTTGGCATTTAGTGAAGCGTCGGGTTGTTCCGTAGTCTTCCACTCTGAATCAGGTACAGGCACACCATGAGAGAGTACCCAAGAATCGATCTCAGGTTGTTGACTGGATTCCAACCTAATCGCTGCAAAAATGTACCGCAACTGCCCACTTGCTATCAAGTGTTCCAGATCTTGTGTGTGTAAAATTTTCTCTGAGCCCATAAAACCGCCATAGGTTAGTACTGGTTCGCCCGTATCAAGAATGATTGGGGCGGCAATACTGGCGTTAGACACAGCCACAATATATTTCTCGCCACTCCTATGGGACATAACAAAAGCTCCTAACTTACTGGTATCGACCCCCATCATCCTCCCGGATAAATTAGGCATAACCCCAGGTGCATTTCCCTGTTTTGATTGAGGGTTAAGATCAGGGCCTGCGAAGGGAAATGAGGGATTACTTGCGCCATATACTACAGGAGTAAGAGACCAAGCAAAAGGTGCAATGATTAAACTGACAACACAAGCCCAGACAAACAATGACTTGTGTGAATTTAGATTTGCTCTTTTACTATGGGCTAAAAAACTCAATATAGACACAGCCAACAAACCTACACCTATGACCATTGACAACATCCAATAGCGCCATTCAGTATATTGGGCAATGATCCATGCTTGGCTACCAACAGTTATGGCCAAGGCAAGGATTAGCATATACCATCTCTTACTTTCATTTGTAAACCAATGGGTAAGGATACTATAACTAATCCCTCCTAGAGCAGCAATTGCTGGAGCCATCATCACAAGATAATAGCGATGAAACCCCTGTGCCACACTGAAAAATACCATCTCTGGGATGAGCCAGCTACTCCAAAAAAGTATCATCCTTCGACTTTCCCCAGTAAGTTCCCCCCTACGCCCTTGATATAAGCCAATGAGCATCCCCATCAGAGCCAAGGGTAGCATCCAACTAATCTGTCCACCAACTTGACGGTTAAAAAGTCTAAATAAGCCCGCGGGGCCAGTTTCCCCCATCATACCCCCAAGCTGTCGCGTATTAGTGGCAGTTAGAACAGGGCTTGAAGATGACGGATTCCCTGGCGGCACATTAACTCTGAGAGATGTAGAGCCTGGCCTTCTAACGCCAGAGCCCAGGAAATGTCCTAAGCCATTATACCCAGTTGCCAGTTCAAATTCTGAGTTTGTCTCACTACTTCCAACATAGGGTCTTTCATCTGGTGAAATACGATCTACAGCGATAAACCATGGTAGAGATGTTGCAATGAGTACGAATGTTGCTATCAGCAAGTGTCTACATTTCGTCTTATAATTCCCCTGCTGGGAAAAAAGATATGTACTATAAAAAGCTGGTAAAACTAAAAAAGCCTCTAAACTTTTTATATTGAAGCCAAGACCGATGATAAAAAAAACCAACATGAGCCTTTTTAGCCCCAATTCTTGTTTAGCTGATAAAAACACTAACGCCGCAAATAACATTGTCATAACCAATAACACATCAATTGTATTATTACGACTTGTAGCAACAAAAATAGGCGTTAGTGCTAATATTAATGCCGCTATAAGAGCTGCACCTTTTTCATAGCGTTGTTTCACAATAACATAGATTAAATATACAGAGGTCACCCCTGCTAAAGCTTGAGGAACAATCAAGCTCAATCCTTGAAACCCGAAAATTTTTGCACTTATTGTTTGTAACCAAAAACCTAGCGGTGGTTTATCGATGGTAATAAATCCACCTGGGTCAAAAGAAACAAAGAAGAAATTATGCCAATTCATCATCATACTTTTTACTCCCGCTGCATAATAAAGGTTGGCAAAACCCACCTGGTCGATAAGAGTAAAATGAAAAAATAATGACAATAATAAAACGAGGCCAATTCCTATCCTATGCATATCTTTTCCTCCCAAATTGCAACGGCAAATTTTTCAGACAAAATTATACTTAAATCAACAAAATAAAAAGATTCTATGCTATGATTATATGCAATAAGTATAACAATCAATTGAATTACTATAATAGAAATATATTCATTTTAATTTATCATTGAGGAGATGATAGCGTGGAAATCCATTGGAAAAAAGCTCGGTTGCTGGTTATTGCCCTAATAGTAACAATGTCCTTAGCAGGATGTTCCAATGAGGTACCACAACAGGCTTCAGAAAATCCTACTGAGGCAACAGCTGATCAAACGATTGTGGACGAATGGAATGTCATTGTTCCTCCGGCTGCACCTGAATTAAAGCCAGTTGTAATTGAGACAAACACAACTGCTCTATTAATTTTAGATATGCAGACGGCTTTATGCAAGAACCCTCGCAGTTTGGCATCAATCTCAAAGATTAGTCCACTACTCAGCGAGGCGCGGGGGAAAGGCATCTTTGTCGTCTATAGTTTGACATCGAAAGGAAAGCCCTCCAATATTGTTCCCGAATTAGTCCCTGCACCGGATGATCCAATTGTAAGATCCAGTGTTGATAAATTTTACAATACTGATTTAGACCGACTACTGCAACAACACCACATAAAGACAGTGATCATTACTGGTACAGCTGCAAATGGCGCCGTGTTACACACAGCGACGGGTGCTACTCTTCGAGGTTATCAAGTCATTATTCCTGTTGAAGGTATGTCAGCCAGCGATCCCTATGCAGAGCAATATACTGCGTGGCACATGCTCAATAGTCCTGGAACAAGAAACCGAGTGACTTTGACGAAAATCAGTTTGATGAACTTCTAGTATTAAGGATTCATACTTTCTACAATTTTACTATTCGATATATGTCTTATCTAATGATCAGCGGTCAAGATTCTAAAAAAAAGAATCTTGACCCTTATCTATATTTGCGGGGAGTCCTAAAAACATTTTAACCCCTTTGCAATTTGCAATCTACGATTTGTTCTTTATATATCGTATGATAAACCCAAATTGCATTTATCAGTAATAATAACCCCGTAAAGAAAAATACATACTGAATGCCAAAATAGGCTGCCATTTGCCCACCTAATATTGAGCCCAAAAACACACCTAAAAATTGTGCCGACTGATTATATCCAAAGGCTCGGCCTGTAACGAGTGTCGACGTACTTTGTTTAATAAGACTATTAATCGATGGCAACAACCCTGCCGTAGCCAATCCTAATAAAAATCGGAGTATCCCTAACTGCCAAGGATTCTCTACAAATGCTTGGGGAATAAAGAGCAGACCTGCTACAATCAATGCCGTCAATAGCACCTTTTGCGGCCCAATTCGGTCTGATATTCTTCCCAACTTAGGGGCCGCAATGATACTTGCAAGGCCCGAGGCAGCAAAAACTGCTCCTGAAATAAGGGCTATATGATTCGTATTTGAGGATAACTGGGTAATATAGACGGTTATGATGGGCTGTATCGACATAAGGGCTAGTTGCATGACGAGGGTTGTGATGAACAAACACACCGTCACTTTAGGATTGGGTAGACAATTCCAAACTTCACGGAAGTTAAGGGTTTTCTTGTCGGCAGTGAATTTTTGTTCTTTAATGAATAAGAAGGATATGATAAACGCAATGAAACACATAATTGCGATTGCAATAAAATCCCCTCGAAAGCCTATTACTTCCGACAAATAGCCTCCGAATAAAGGTCCTAGTAACGTACCACCGACTTGCCCGCTAAAAAGAACACCTAATGCCCATCCAGCTCGCCCATTTGGCGTTTGCGTGGCAATTAACGTAACCACTGCTGATTGAAATCCTGAAAGGGCTCCTTGTAATATCCGTAGACCTGTCAATTGATAAACGTTATCCACAAATCCCATACAGGCCATAATAATCGATAACCAAAGACTTGCACGCAGAATCATCGGTTTGCGTCCATACTTATCTGCATATTTCCCCCAAATTGGAGAAAATATTGCTAAACTAATAAAATTGCTACCGAATACAATTCCCGACCACTGGGAAATTGCTGCTGTATCATGAATACCAAGGTGTTCAATATAAAGTGGTAGCATTGGAGCCATCTGGCTCATACCTGACGACACAATAAATACCGCAAACCAACAAGCATATAAATTTTTCTTCCATGTTTCCATAAACACCTACATATTCTTTTATATATTTTAATTATAGGGAGGCCATGCCAAAACGAAAGTTTCGGCAAGGCCCCTATTCATTTCTATTCTCCAGAAATAGCATTTAATGATTAAAGGCTATTGTGTGTTCCATCACAGAATGGAGGTGTCTTGGTGTGCTTACATGCACATAAATAAGCTGTTTCATCTTTTTCAGCCGTAAATGCTAGGGGCGTAAATGACGTTCCTTTATGTGCTCCATCACAGAATGGTTGTGTGGAACTTTTTCCACAAGCGCACCAATAATAGGTTTCCCCTTTTTTAACTTCCACAGCGATAGGAGCTTTTTGGCTAATAACTGGCTTTTCCATTTTAATGTCCTCCTCGTTTTTTATTAATCTATCTAAACAAGCCGAAACCTGATCCGGCTCAATTGTTTTAAATATTTTATTAGGAACGGAGTAATCCCCTACAAATGATCTACAATACAGTTTATTTCTTTTCATTTGCCGTGGGTTTATCTTCAATGCTTTTGATACTACTTCAACACATTGGTTAAATGACTTCTATTTACCATTATATACTATTAATTTTAATTAATCTTCTGATTCTCAGCCATTTGCCTTAAAATTACAATGATATAAAATTTAATGTTTGTAGGACTACATTTATGCATCAATATGATAGTATTTACTGACTCTCCTTTACTATATGATCGCCTTCTCACCTGAGATCATGTCTTTATAGAAGCACAAGACTGGCATAACAGCAGCCCCGCAAAGCGGGGCTGCTGTTATGCCAGTCTTTGATTTATAGTGTTTATGATACTCCCTATTTTAGAACTGCTCCCGTATTTGCTGACGTAACGAGTTTGGCATANCGNGCAAGATAACCACTTNTAACCTTAGGGCTCGGTTTAACCCAAACAGCCCTACGTGCTGCTAGCTCCTCATCACTAACGTCGACATCAAGTTTACGCCCCGGAATATCGATATTAATTGTATCGCCTTCTTGTACCAGCCCAATAATGCCGCCATCCATAGCCTCTGGTGAGATATGCCCAATGCATGCCCCTTGTGTCGCTCCACTAAAGCGCCCATCAGTCAGCAATGCCACTCGCAGACCCATACCCGTAATAATCGCAGTTGGATTGAGCATTTCCTTCATCCCAGGGCCACCTTTAGGTCCTTCATAACGAATAATGACTACATCGTTGTCAACAATTTTCTTAGCGAGGATTGCCTCAANGGCCTCATCTTCAGAATTAAATACCCGTGCCCGCCCTTGAAATTCCAGCATATCTTTAGCCACAGCACTTTCTTTCACCACAGCGCCGTCAAGAGCCAGATTGCCATGTAAAATAGCGATGCCGCCTTTATTACTATAGGGATCTTCGATGGTTCGAATGACGTCAGAGCGCTCAATGTCCGCAAAAGCGATCCGATCGGCTATGCTACCACAAACGGTACCCGCCTCAGTGTGGATTACGCCCTTCTTAGCAAGCTCTTTCATAACCGCAGAAATACCGCCGGCTTCATTCAAATCTTGCATATGATGTGATCCTGCTGGACTCAATTTGGTAATATAGGGTGTCTTTTTACTTATCTCATCAAATAATGACATAGGAAGCTCAAGTCCTGCTTCATAGGCAATTGCAGGTAAATGCAATACCGTATTGGTCGACCCACCAATTCCCATATCCACTGCAATGGCATTTTCAAAGGCTTTCATTGTCATAATATCCCGTGGTTTAATATCATTGGCAACTAAGTCGACAATGATTTGCCCAGCTTTTTTAGCCAACATTTGCCGTGCGCCAAAATATGCCGCTGGCACCGTTCCATTTCCCGGAAGGCCCATACCGAGAGCTTCTGTCAAACAATTCATCGTGTTTGCCGTAAATAATCCTGCACAAGAACCACAGCCAGGACAAGCTGATTTTTCCATTTGATCCAGTTCTTCCCCATCCAGTTTGCCCGCTTCGAATCGGCCAGCAGCTTCAAACATGGTACTCACACTGATATCCCGCCCTTTATGACGTCCAGCCATCATTGGGCCACCACTGATTACAATGGCCGGAATATTGATTCTTGCGGCCGCCATCAGCATACCAGGAACGATCTTGTCACAGTTAGGGATGAGAACCAAGCCATCAAAAGCATGACCAATGGCCATGGCTTCAATTGAATCTGCAATAAGTTCACGACTTGGCAGAGGATACCTCATACCGCTATGCCCCATTGCAATGCCATCACAAATACCGATAGCAGGGAACTCCGCTGGAGTTCCCCCAGCTGCAGTGATTCCGGTTTTTACAGCACGGGCAATCTCATTTAAATGAAAATGTCCAGGAATGATTTCATTAAAGGAATTTACTACCCCAATAAGAGGCTTTTTTAAATCTTCCGGTGTATAGCCCATGGCGTAGAACAAGGATCGATGAGCTGCCCGAGTTGAGCCTTTTTTTACAATGTCACTGCGCATCAAGAATCACTCCTATTCATAATCATTTTTCCCCTTACTCACTAGTTTATTTGATTATTTTCTCGATAATTTGTTATAATCCTTTAATATTATGGAAATTTTATTAAATTTAAAACCTGACATCTGAGTTTTGATTTACAGCTCTTTCTTGCCTCTTGGTGCTTTAAATTTTGCAATCTAGACTTCGAGGCAACCATTGATATCATACTATGTCTCATTTGCAATGGCGAATTTTATTTTAAAGTCGATAAATTATATCAAACGATCTTGTCTTATTTATTTATTCTTCTCTAGGTCCTGTTGAGGTGCCACCTCATATACCAAGGAAAGCGTCAAATATCTGCTGCCGGTCAGTGAAAAGCGATTCCATGTTATAGATAGTTGTACTGCCAGAATATCACCATGTGCTATTCTTAGCCCGTTGATTAGTCACAACATCCCAACCATATCTGAAATAAGAACTAGGATATCGCAGAATTATGCGTTATCCTAGTTCTTATTTTTTAACTATTATCGATATAACCCTTGATACCTTATACTTTAGTGCCAAGGATATCCATCGCTATTTTCACCACTATTTTCCGGACCTTACATGCTTTGCCCCCCACACAACAATTAGGCCGATGAACATCCCAGGGAAAATAAATTGCAAACATTCCTTGGGATAGAATAATTTCTGTCTCTGTGGCAAGACCTTTGTAAAATATAACATCCCGGGCATTAAGACAATCTTCAGCAACTTCAGAAACTGCCTTCAATGAACCAGAACTTATCATTTCCTGCCCCGAATAAATATATTGTATATCCAGATATTTCTCATGGGCTTCTGGTCTACGTTGTTCTCGCGGTTGCGTCTCATATTCTGCAACCATTGCGTAAATTTTGCCATCTTGAATTTCATGGCGCCCCAATTCTAAAACTGAAAGATCCGTCTCTAAAAGATACTTCAGACCTATTCTTAATGTGGCTGGATAAAAAGACATCTCATTTTCTATGTTTAACAAATGACCGATAATCATGAATCTACACTTACCTTTCTTTCTTTATTCCTCTACTTTTTACACAATATGAAGGTGCTATTCATTATTAAAAATAAGATTAGTAAGGGAACTCGTAATAAGAGAACCATTACTAATCTAAACAAAATAACTTCAGTTACTTGGTATTATCCAGCGTTATAGGCTCTTTTAAAAAGAAACCATAACTTATGGCTGAAACAATACAAAGCCCTGCTCCTACAACAAACACTAAGTTAAAAGATCCAGTAGACTGCACAATAAAACCAGTAACAATTGGCGCCAAAGTTGCGCCCATATAACCTGCGGAATTCTGAATTGCGCCAAGAGATGCTACCATACTTTTAGGCGCTACATCGGTGGCTAGTGTCCAAACTACACCGGGTACCAACATTGCAAAAAAATTACCGATTGAAAGTAGTGCTACACATAGAGTCGTACTTTCCAGATAAGCTGCTGGTGCTACACATACTGCAGCCATGATTGCACCTATCAAAATAGGAATCTTACGCGCCGTAATAGGGTCATAACCCTTACGAATCAAATAGTCGGAAAGATATCCTCCCAGCGGCACGCCAATAATACCAGCCAAATAAGGAATCATGGCAACCCAGCCTGTTTTAAGAATACTTAGGCCACGCCCTTGGACAAGGAAACCAGGCAACCAAGTCCAGAAAGTCCAGTGCAGATAGATCAAGCCAAAATTACCAACCATCATAGCAATTGTAGATTTTTGTTTGAGCAATGCACTCCAGGATATCTTGTCAACATTTCCATTTACTACTTGGCCACTTTGAATATACTTATATTCTTCCACTGAAAGATTTTTAGCATTCTCAGGATCTTGATATTTAAAATACCAGACAATGGTTAGCAGTAAACCTGCAACACCCAGGATAAAAAACATTGGACGCCAACCGAGAGATACCATTAATACAGTCAATAATGGTGGTGCTATTGCATTTGCAACCTGAGGGCCAGCATGTAATAATGACATGGCTCTGCCCCGTTCTGCTGAAGGAAACCAACGATTACAAATTTTTGCACCGGCAGGGAAAAATGGGGACTCTGCTATACCCATCATAACTCTCAAAGCATAAAAACTAGTAAATGAACTGCTGAGACCAGTTACGAATGTCACAATTGACCATGAACCAAGGGCTGTGCCGAACAAACGTTTAGAACCAAAACGATCAACCAACCACCCTGCTGGTAAACTGGCTAATGCATAAGGCCATAAAAATGCGGATAATAATATTCCCATCATGCCTGGACTTAATCCAAACTCTTTTGCAATAAGAGGGTTAGCTATGGCCAGATTAGCGCGATCCAAGTATGCAACCACAGCACCTAGAAATAAGAACGTCGGTATAATCCACCTAACATTGCCCTTAGGTTTTACTGCTGGGGGGGTAGAACTTTGAGGATTGGAGCTTTTGACTGCTTCAACTTCACTATTCATAATGAATACCTCCTTTTTTAACTCATTTTTTTTTAGCAAGCATCTTCATCATTTCTTTCAACTACACGAATAAGACATGGTTTTCTCATTTATCGCGATTAAAATGAGAGCGGTATCTGTAAAATTAAGTTCGTTTACCATCGCCCCCTCTTTTTATATAATTTGGCATAAATTATAATGATTAAAAAATACAATCAACGAGTTTTACTCCATATTGACTAAAAAACAGTTGCTTGTATATTTCACGAAAATCAGCTTTCATAATTGATTGGGGATTGATTTAAAAGTCCCGTGACTTTTGAAGTCGTTTCTACCATAAAATCTAAATCGTGCTCCCTAATTCCCTTGCAAAACATTTACAATATACTTTTAGCTATTATAATATTTCTTTATAAATTGCTCTCATGTCTTCCTTAGTTACAGCTTTTGGATTATTATCCAATAGGCGAGTCACTTTAGCAGCAGCTTCAATAAGACCATCAAGGGTTGCTTCATTAATTCCTATTGCTTTGAGGTCACATTTTACATCCAGATCTGCGATCATAGAATATAAATTATCAATCATTTTTTCGGCAGCGTCTCGAATTGTACAACCTGAAATATCAAGCTCCATGGCAATCGCAATATTTTTAAATTTTTCTTCACAAACATCTAAATTAAACTTCATCACGCTTGGTAATAAAATCGCATTGGATAAGCCATGTGGAATATGATATTTCCCCCCTAATGGATAGGACAAAGCATGTACAGCAGTGGTACTAGAGGTTGCAATCGAGATTCCACCAAACATTGCTCCTAGCAGCATATCTTCCCGGGCTGCTAAGTTATGTCCGTCATTATATGCAGTGCGAATGCTACGAGAAATTAAGGTAATTGCTTTTAGTGCAAAAGTATCACTAAGGGGGTTTGCCTTTTTAGAAATATAACATTCAATCGCATGACACAAGGCATCCATGCCCGTATTGGCAGTAATATGTTTAGGTAAATTAACTGTCATTGTTGGATCTAAAATAACACAATCTGGCACCATCTTTGCACTAACAATTCCAACTTTCAATTCTTCTTCTGGTACCAAAACAATGGCATTCGGTGTTGCTTCAGAACCAGTGCCTGCTGTAGTAGGAATCATGAGTGTCGGTACTCCACGCCGTTTTATTTGGGCTTTGCCTTTCACCAATTGGAGTAAATCGACATCATTCGTAAGTAGCAACGAAACTATTTTGGCTGCATCCATTGAACTTCCGCCGCCAATGCCAATGATCATTTGGCATTCAAATTCTTTTGCGGCTTGAAATATAGCATTTACTTGATCCACTGTTGGCTCAGGCGGTGTGTTATTGATTACATGAACATGAATACCACCTCTTTCAAGTAAGGCTTTTGGTCTTTCTACTAGCCCAGAATTCCAAACACCTTGATCTGTAATGATAACTACGTTAGTAGCCTCATAATCTGCTACAATGTCTATTATTTGCTCAATACAGCCAGCTCCAGCTACAATTTTCCCTATATTTAACAATGAATAGATATGACTCATAATGAATTCTCCAATCTTTTTTCGAATTACTTACTATAATTACAATTTTCTGTTTCATTTGCTCATTAAACTATACTTTCTACAACCCACTTTATGCTTTTATTCATAGTTAAAAACATAGAACGGATTGTAGTTTAACTATTAACGGTATAATTCAAAGACTTTAAGTAATGCTGCGTCAATTTCAGGTTTATTGCAATTGGAAGGTGCGCGACCTGGACCAACTGGGTAACCAAGTAAATTTGCGGCGCGTTTAACAACAGAATTTGGATTGCCCATTTGCATCACATTACGAAATGGCCTGATTTTCTTTTGAGCTTCGTTTGCTTCTTTAAAGCTGCCTTTTGACCATAATTCATAGATACTAACCATTAATTCAGGGAATACATTCGAACAACCAGAAATTGCACCTGTACCACCCGCCATTAATGTCCAAAGGATCAAGGAATCACTGCCAGCTAATACGCATAAACGTGGATCGGTGTTTTCGATATATTTTAAGGTATTATCAAAATTGCCGCTACTATCTTTAATCCCAATGATATTCTCGTATTTTGCCAATTTTTTCACTGTTGTGTAATCAATGTTGTTGCCTGTTCTTGCTGGAATATTATACAGCAAAATGGGTAAATCAATAGCTTCTGCTACACTACTAAAATGATCATANAAATTNTCTTGNGAAATACCAGAGAAGTATGGTGATATGATGGATAATACATCCGCACCTAACTCCTGGGCTATTTTTGATAATTCAATTGTTTCTTGAGTCGTGACGCAACCAGTACCAATATATACAGGTACTCTGCCTCTTACTTCATCAATCGTCACTTTAATGATTTCAATCTTTTCTTCTTTTGAAAGTGCATAAAATTCGCCATTTGTCCCTAGAGCAAAAATACCACTAATCCCTGCCTTGATTAAACGATTAATTTGATTACGCATTTCCTGCTCATTAAATTTTTCATCTGCTGTTAGGGGAGTAAGAATTGGAGCAATAATACCTTGGGGTTTAAACATCATCATCATCATCCTCTCAATTTAAGCATTTATAAAATTATTTTTTTTAATCATTGGCAAACTTCACTGTCGCCATCTGCGCAGCCAGTAATAATGACTCCATCATACTTCGGCTGTCAGCAATGCCTGTCCCCGCAATATCAAAGGCTGTACCATGATCAACGGAAGTTCTGATGAAAGGCAAACCAACTGTGACATTAACGCCTGTATCAAAACCTAACACTTTGATAGGAATATGTCCTTGATCATGATACATCACTACAACAATGTCAAACTTGCTTTTAATGGCGGCTTGATAAAATACCGTATCTGGCGGAACAGGTCCGACTACATCCATTCCCATGGTTTTCGCTTCCTCAACAGCTGGTGTAATTTCTAGTTCATCTTCGGTTCCAAATAACCCATGTTCACCTGAATGGGGATTAAGCCCGGCTACAGCGATTCGTGGATTTTTAATGCCCATCATTTTTAAGGTTTCATCTGCTAATTTTATGATGCGCAGCACGCGATCTTTTTTGACAAGATCACAAGCTTGCCTCAATGGAACATGGGTTGATATATGAATCACTTTCAGCGAGCCGCCAACTAGCATCATAGAATAATCTTTTTCTCCCGATAATGCACCCAGTATTTCCGTATGTCCGGGATAATGATTGCCACCAAGATTTAATGCTTCTTTATTGAGAGGAGCAGTCACAATGGCATGAATTTCTTTTTTCATTGCATAACCAACAGCTTTTTCGATATATTCATAAGCGGCTTTACCAGCTCTTGCATCAACTTTGGCAAAAGGTAAATTCAAAGGCAAATTATCTAAATCAATCACATCAATTGTCCCATATTCCTCGCCAGCAAGGCTTGGATCGTGGACAGACTTACATGTTAGNTTGGCACCAATGATTTCGATTGCACGTTCCATTATTTTTATATCGCCAAACACTACGGGCCTAGCAATATCATATATTCCTTTTTCCGCCATTGCCTTGACAATAATCTCTGGACCAACTCCGGCTGCATCGCCCATTGTAATTCCTAATATCGGTTTCATCCTTATCTCTCCTAACGATTAGATTGCTTCTTTTTCTCCATATGTCTTACGCATAGCCTGCATCGATAGCACAAAGGCATCTTCATGACCAAAGGCACCAGCTTTTGTTACCACTTGTANTCCATGGCAACGACCGCCCACNAATCGGCCTAGAGGAATTCCAACAGCAACTTCCTCTATGACTTGAATGGCCTCAGCACCTAATGATCGACAAACATGAATGGCTGTATCGCCACCAGTCAGAACCATACCAGCCAATTGGTAATCTGCTAACTGACCAGCAATATCGCCTAATGCCACCGCCGTTAGCTCACTGACTTCAGCATTGCAGAGACCACAGCTTTTTCCCGCTGCTACTCCATTAAAGACGTCATCATCATTTACCGCACTAGCAATTAACATATCTTTTCCCTGTTTCAATAAAGTTTTTGCTTGCTGAACGCATCGAGTTATTTCTAATCCTTTATTTTGGATGAGATTAGCTACATTCATCTTGATCAATTGAATATTCGGTAAATGAAGTGCAACAGTAATCTGGGCTTGGGTGACCTTACTGACACTACCGGCAATAACCAATACTGATCCTGTTGTTGAGATCGCATTATGTTCTTGCCTCACTGACCACTGGTAAAGATCAGGCAACTGCTCAGCGAGTCCCGCTGACCCTACCCACAAGACTTTGTGATAATCTTGCGTCGCCTTGACAATAACTGCTAAATGTTCATCTAATACCGCATCAAAAACAATCCATCTTTCATTACGCTCGATACAATGTTGGATTGCTTGTTTTATCCTTTCTAATCCTGACATCACAACATGAAGAGAAATTAAACCAATTTTGGTGTCAGTTTGTTTATGCAATAATTCTACTATCCGGGATTCATCCACTGGACTCTTTGGGCCGTGAGCAATTTCTGTTAATTCGATTGGTATCTGGTGTAATAAATGATATCCACCGACAGTCACACGTTTATTACTTGGAAAAGCAGGAGCTATCACAACCAACTCNGGCTCAAAGACCNTTGCTGTCGCTTCAATTTCAGCGCCTAGATTNCCTCTGAGGGTGGAATCAATTTTCTTGAAGATATTATATACACCACTTTTTTGTAATGCTCGGCACACTGCTGTTACTCTGTCATAAGCTGTCACTGGTGCAATATCTCTACTATCAGTATCTATGACAATCACATCCGCAGTTTCTTCTAATAATTTTTTGTGATCAAAATCAATTCTTACACAGCTACTTATATTATGTTTAGAGAATTGTAGCGCTGTATCATTCGCACCTGTTATGTCATCTGCTATAACCGCTAATTTTATCATATATAACTATCACCTTCTCTCCTTTGCACCTCACTACTATGCAATGCAAGTACCGTGCCAAGATGACTTTTCTTGACATCACAGTGTTTTTTNTGTCTCATTAAAAAAATACGTTGCATAACGCAACGTATTTAATGCAACATGCAACAAATTATTTATTTGTTGNACTAGTATTTAATTTCCGCCATAAGGTTGTACGATGAATACCAAGCCGCGTTGCTGCACGACTATAATTATATTCTTCTTCAGCTAGCACACGCATCAACGTATCATGTTCCACCATCATCAAACTATCTTTCCCCTCATTTTTGTCTTTAGGCTTGTCACCTGCTGATTCACCTTTTTCATCGTATGCTTCAATAATATCCTGTCTAGTAATGGTCGATCCGTTACTGAGCAGCATAGCTCGTTCCATTGTATTTGCCAATTGCCTAATATTACCCGGCCACTCACATCGCTTTAAATACTCTCGGGCTTCTAACTGAATCCCCGTAATTCTCCCATTGCTATGACTCATTGTTTTGATCATTTCCTTTGCTAACAATGGGATATCTTCTATTCTATCACNCAATATCGGCATATGGATNCGCAAAATATTAAGCCTGTAATAAAGATCTTGGCGAAACTTATTTTCTTGTATTAATTTTGCTAAATTTTGATTAGTGGCAGCAATAATCCGCACATCTACGGGAATAACAGTATCACCGCCCAAATGCATAACTGCTTTTTCCTGTAATACACGCAATAATCTGGATTGTAAGGCTAGGGGTATTTCACCAATTTCATCTAAGAACAGGGTCCCACCATGAGCCAACTCAAAGAGGCCTTGTCGACCACCTTTTTTTGCTCCGGTAAAGGCGCCTTCCGCGTAACCGAACAATTCACTTTCTAGTAAACTTTCTGGCAATGCTGCACAATTTATCGCGACAAAGGGACCATTGGCACGTGTACTCACATTATGGATACTTTGGACCAACATTTCCTTACCCGTACCCGATTCCCCTGTAATTAAAATCGTTGATTGGGTTAGTGCATATTTTGTAGCCTTGCGTTTTAACGCCTCACAAGCTGAAGATGAGCCAACAATATCCGCCATTTTTATACGCGCTACTAGGCCCTTGGCATGAAGTTTCTTACGGACATTCTGCTCTAACTGCTGTAACTGTGATACATTTTGAAAATTATAAATGATACCAATCGTTTCATCTTTCACTTTGATAAGACTCTGTTTAATTGTCAGTGTCTTATCACCAATGNGTTGTACATCCGCCATTTTTCCCATAAAATCATCACTCCCCAGTAATGCGAATTGGGGAATGACGGCTTGTAACTGCTGGCCGATGGCCTCCAAATGGGATACTTGGAAAATCTTTTCCGCCATAGGATTAAAAATAGTAATCTTTTTACTGATATCTGTGGCAATAATACCTTCTGTCGACGTATCAATCACAGTGTATAACAGCTCTGATTTTTCTTGTTCTTCACGACGAATCCGTGCAATTAGCTCNGCCTCATTAATAGCTTTATAAATTGCTTCTTTACCCGATTGAATCAATGCTCCCTGCACACCCATACGTACCGCTATTTTTGTCGATATAGCATCACCAACGATAAGTTGTACACCATTTTGTACTGCAGCAGAAATTTTGTCTGATGCTTCCTCTTCATCTTTCAATGGAATTTCTATAAAAGTAATGCCAAGGAGTGTTGCTAAATCTTCACAACCATAAATCACATTTTCAAATCCTGCTATACCAATTTTCTCAGGATATTCACCACATTGTCTTAACGCACGTAAAACATCCATTACAGTAACCTGGATATGCACAGTGGGTATATTTACATTTTTTTTAATCAACGTTGCAGTACCACCACGACTAACGATGACTTCAACCCCATCCTCCACAGCTTGCTTAACGATAGCAATGCATTCTTGTAAATCTCCTTTGACCACCTTAATTAGATGCGCAGAATTAGCAAACCTTTCCACGACCACTTCCTCTGCCAATTTTGCTAAACTGACAAATGGCGCTACAAATAAGATCCTTGCTTCCATGATTCGTCACCCCATCTCTAAATCCCGTAAATTAAATTTGAAACTTATTGATTATTTGTTGTAAACTTTCCGCTAAGTGAGACAGTTCTTGACTTATTTACCATAGGGGTCNGGCTTGAGTTATTTAAAATTGACTTATTTCTGTTCTCAATCTCTTGAATTATGCGTGTAATATTGGCGGGATCAATGGCTAACGCTCTAGCTAATTGCTGTCTTGTCATTACATTGTTTTCTACAGCTTCATATATCAATAGTTTACGTGCAGCTACCACTTTACGTATACGGCACCGCTCAAGCAATTGCTCCTGGTTGACTTGCTCTTCCTCTGTGATTCGTTTTACTAGCTGCTCCCATGTTATCTGTGGTTGCACTTTTCCCAGTATTTCCACTACTTCCCTTTTACTTGATTTACTAGTCTCACTTTCCTTTTTATATTTCTCTTTTTCAATAACTAATCCTAGCATTGCATAATATTGCTCAATTGCCTTTTCTCTATCAGCATTAAAAATATCAAGAATAAAGGTTATATCCAAAAAACTAGATTTTCCGTTCATGTACGCTTGATGACTACTCCATCTATATTCAATTCCTCCCGGTATGTTTGCCCGCATTGGGTTTTGGTGAATATAGCAGACAAGCGTAATTAAATAATTTTCTTCCTTACATAAAAAGGCTTTGTATCTTTGTTCAAACACATGTCCGGTATGCTGATAATGACAATTATAGTATTGTGTGTATCGCTGTTGAATTCCTTGCATTATTTTCGCCAAAGGAATGGTTGCTATCCGAATCAATAAGTGTACATGGTTACTCATAATTACATAGGCATATATTTGAAACCCATATCTTTCTCTATAATCCGCCAAGAATTCCAGATACTTGGCCTTTTCCTCATCAGTATCAAACACACGCTCTCGATTATTTCCCCGAACGATTACATGATATATAGCCCCGTCAAAATGTACTCTTGACTTTCTCGCCATCCTGCGCTACACCTATCCCTTTTAGCCTGAGCTTATCAAACCTTCACTAATAAGTCAATTTTAAAATAACTCAAGCCTGACCCCACAATCCCTTAACTTAGACATGCAATAATAGCGAATTTATTCCAGCACCTATGTTTTTCTTATCTAAATTATAACAAAACAATGCGACAGTGACATAACAATAAAAATAGCCACTACCCTACATAAAAAATTAGGGTCAGTGGCTATTTTGCTAATTATACAAATCAGTTTTCTTATTACGTAGTTGGTACAGATCTACAAAAATATCAGTAATAACTTTTCTCATTCTATCTGTCCCTATTCTACTACAGCAATGGCTTCAATTTCGACGATTGCATCCTTAGGTAGCTTTGCTATCTGAACAGCCACACGAGCCGGTGGACTGGTCAGAAAATATGTAGCATATACTTCATTCATCGCCATAAAATCATTCATATCTCTTAAAAATACAGTAGTCTTAACAACACTATCCATGGAAGCACCCACATCCAACAGTATCGCTTTTACATTTTCCAAAGATTGCCTAGTTGCTTCTTTAATGTCACTCACTAGTGCTCCAGTTCCAGGATTGATTGGTAGTTGTCCGGAGACAAATACCAAGTTACCCACACGTATACCTTGTGAGTATGGTCCTATAGCGCTCGGAGCCTTAACGGTGGCAATGCATTGTTTCTTCAAAATTAGCCCTCCCATTTGGTTTAGTCATATATAACAGCATTGCCTTTTCAGCGGTGCCGAAAAAGCAATGCTTCCTGCGGTCTATCCTCCCGTCGGTTTTAAGCGACAGAAGAAATGACGAAGAACTTTAGGTTCATAAGTAAATTCTAAGTATCATCTTTTACTATATTTTTACCCTTTACCAGAACAGACTTGCTAGGATTCACGATACTGATCTACATGTGGCTGGCATCATATAAAAAACGAAACCAGCCTGTGCAATTTAAGTTAATATTAGGGTGGTTTTTTCTATTCTTCAATAGGTGCAAGGGAAGCCTGGAAGTGACGGAGAATTGGTGGTTCCCAAGTAATCTTGTAACCATGTCTAATCTCATGGGCTCTTTCTTTAATGGCGATAAGAGCATCAGCCATAACATCAATATGAGCTTGGGTATACACACGGCGTGGAATCGCAAGACGGGTAAACTCAAAATCAGCATGAAGCTGTTTTTTTGTGTCTGGATCGTTGCCTAGCATATACGAGCCGATATCACAGGAACGGATACCCGCTTCCTTGTACAGTTCGATAGCAAGAACTTGACCAGGGAACTCATAGTAAGGTAACTGCGGGAACATCGCCTTTGCATCTACAAATACGCCATGGCCGCCAACTGGCGACTGGTACGTAATACCTGCATCATCCAATCGAGATGCCAGATATTCCATCTGGCCGATTCGATATTTTAGGTAATCCTCATTGAGTCCTTCGTAAAGGCCAAGAGCCAAAGCTTCTAGATCACGTCCAGAAAGACCGCCATATGTAGTAAATCCCTCAAATGAGATACAACGAGCCTTGATTGGCAGAATGAGTGCAGAATTTGCATCTTTAACACCGATTAATCCACCCATATTTACTAGTGTGTCTTTTTTTGCGGACATTGTAAACATATCAGCACAATCAAACATAGCCCTAACAATTTCTTTAATAGATTTATTCTTAAACTCTTCTTCCCGCAGTTTGATAAAGTACGCATTTTCAGCATAACGAGCAGCATCAATATCTAGAGGAATATTGTATTTTTTACAAACAACAGCTACATCACGAATATTCTGTACGGATACAGGCTGACCGCCAGCAGAGTTGTTGGTAACGGTCATTACAATCAACCCAACATTCTCAGGACCATGTTCTAGAATGATTTTTTCCATTTTCTCTACATTCATATTGCCTTTGAACGGAACTCTTTTAGCTGGATCTTTTGCCTCATCAACAACACAGTCGATAGCCCGCGCGCCGCAAAGTTCTACGTGAGCTCTTGTCGTATCGAAGAACATATTGGAGATAGCGACTTTACCCTCACACAGCATTGTACCAAAAAGAACCTTTTCAGCCGCACGACCTTGATGAACTGGCTGAATGTAACCATAATTGAAAATATCTTTACCTGCTTCAACTAGTTTATAATAACTTGATGAGCCTGCATAGGATTCATCGCCTCTCATGACGCCAGCCCACATTTGGTCCGACATTGCATTGGTTCCAGAGTCTGTCAGAAGATCAATATAAACATCTTGTCCTGCAAGGTTGAATAAGTTGTAATTTGCTTCTTTGATTTTCTGTTCTCTTTCCTCCCGAGTAAGTATCTTGATAGTTTCTACCATTTTAATTCTAAAAGGTTCTGCAATATACTTAACTGCCATAATAAATTCCCCCATTAAATTTAGTATTTCATACTTTATTATATTTGCAAGTATCATGCCAACCCTACAACCATTGAAATAACTACTTACACAAATCTTCTGATAACTTTTCTTATCAACTTTTCTTATCAGCAATAAGAAAAGTTATCACTTTTCATTTTATATTAGGGACTATTATTTCCTCTTTGTCTTGTGAAGCCTTTTTAAACTTAAAAGCAATCCACATAATGATAATCCATGCCGGCAAAATATAAATAGCCATCTTCATACCATCAATTTGTGTCATTAGTATAATAATCATCGCTAAGAATGCTAAACAAATATAATTAGTATAGGGATGCCAAGGAGATTTAAATTTTAATTTATCAGCATCGACGCCCTTAATCTTACGAAACTTAAGATTCGTAATAATGATCATAACCCAGCTCACCACTGCCGCACCAACGGCTATGGAAATCAAGTACATAAATACTTTACCAGGCATCAAATAATTCAGAATAACCACCAACAAAGTAAGACCAGAAGAAACCAAAACCCCAGCTACAGGAATACCGTTTTTACTCAATTTAGTAAAGAATTTCGGGGCACTCCCTTGCTGAGCCAAGCTATAAAGCATACGAGCATTACTATAAATACCACTATTGTAAACTGACAGCGCCGCCGTCAATACGACAATATTCAAGATCGTAGCGGCTGCCGGAATACCCATTTTTGAAAAAATTTGTACAAAAGGACTTCCCTCTACACCAACCTGATTCCAAGGATAAATAATCATCATTACCGTAAGAGCACCTACATAAAAGATTAAAATACGCCACATCACTTGATTAATTGCTTGTGGTATGGATTTTTCAGGATTCTCAGCCTCACCGGCTGTGATTCCAATTAACTCAATTCCTCCAAAAGAAAACATGACAATTACAAGGGAAAGCATTAATCCCCAAAGTCCATTTGGCATAAAACCACCATGCACCCAAAGGTTGCTAAACCCAGTAGCAGGTCCACCTACACCAGTGAAAATCATCGCAGTGCCCAAAAGAATCATTCCAATAATGGCAACTACTTTAACAATCGCAAACCAAAATTCAAACTCACCGAATAATTTAACATTTATTAAATTGACCAGTGTAATAATAACCAAAAAAACTAACGCGGATACCCAATGAGGTATATCTGGCCACCAGAAGTTAACATAAATTCCCACTGCCGTCAATTCTGCCATACTAACAATAATATAATTAAACCAATAATTCCAGCCAGCTAAAAATCCAGAAAACTCACCCCAATATTTATGAGCATAATGACTAAAAGAACCTGAAACAGGCTCATCAACAGACATTTCACCTAGCATTCTCATGATCAAAAAGATGATTGTACCACCAATAAGATAAGAAATCGTAATTCCAGGCCCTACCAATTGAATTGTCTGGGCTGATCCATAGAACAAACCTGTCCCAATTGCCCCACCCAGAGCAATCATTTGGATGTGACGATTTTTTAGTCCACGTTGCATTCCTTGATTTTCTACACTCATACTTTCTACCCCTTTTCGTTTTGGTTAGATTTTGCCCTGGCCAGAACATCTCTCAGTGTAGAATATATGCAATTATCATACCAATATTGGGTGAAAAGGGTGAATATTCAGTTCTTATATTCCATAAGATTTTATTTTATTTAAAATTGTGGTATTTGATACTCCCAATGCTTGTCCAGCCAGTCTTGAAGAAGGGTACTTGTCTAGAACTCGCATAAGAACTGCTTTTTCAACATTAGCTACAATTTCCTTTAACTGGGGCCATTGGTCATCATCGGGAATTGCAACCTGTATCGTACTCTTTCCTGGCAATACAGATGTAGCATCTTTTTTTGAAGTTGTCATATCCCCCCACAAAACAAGATCATGAACACTAATCTCTGTCGTATCAATCAAATTTATCAATCTTTCTAACGTATTCTCTAATTGTCTTACATTACCAGGCCATTCCTGTTTCATCAAAAACTCAACACTATCTCGCGACAATCGGATCTCTTCTTTATCTAGTTTTTTACAAATTTTATAAATTAAGCGTTGAGCAAGTAGCGGAATATCTTCTTTTCGTTCTCGCAAGGGGTAAATGGTTAAAGGTATTACATTTAGCCGATAATATAAATCCTCCCTAAACTCCCCTTTTCTCAGCATTTCCTCCAGATTTCGATGGGTTGCAGCAATAATTCGTACATCGATAGGAATCTCATTATTTCCCCCGACACGTCTAATTACCCCCTCTTGCAATACACGTAACAATCGCACCTGTAATTGATGGGATATTTCACCTATTTCATCTAAAAATAAAGTGCCACCATTCGCTTGTTCAAAAAGGCCTTTTCTCCCCCCTTTCGATGCTCCCGTAAAGGAACCTTCCTCATAACCAAATAATTCACTCTCCAACAGGCTCTCTGATAACGCAGTGCAATTTATCGCAATAAAAGGAGCACGATATCTTGGACTATCGGTATGAATAGCAGTTGCAAATAATTCTTTTCCCGTGCCAGTTTCCCCACGTATCAAGATAGTAGAACTACTTTTAGAGACAGTGCGTGCCGATGCGATAAGCTCAGTCATTTTCGGACTTTGATAAATAATGTCATCAAAAGTCGTTAATCGCCTCATCTTATCAACCTGAGAAATGATTTTCTCAACTTGATGAAAATCCTGAATCGTATATACAGCACCAATAATTTGCAACTGATCATTTTTTACAGGTATACAGCTCATTAAAAAATGTATATTTTTACCATCTTTTTTTATTCTTTTTTCTTGCAGTTTATAGGTTTTACCAGTACGCAATGTATCAATAATTGAAGAATTAGCAACTAGCAACTCATTAACACATAATCCCACCACATCCTGAGGATAGCAATAAAATATCTTGCATGCAACATCATTAATATGTGTAATATTTCCTTTTCTATTGACAGCAATAATTCCTTCACTCACTGAGTTAAGAATGGTTCTTAATTTGTCTTCTCGCTCCTCATAAGGCATCTGGTCACAGAATCTAACCTCTGTAATACCTACAACGGATTTTAAATCACCAATTAATTTTTTAACTAAACCGTCTACAGGACAACGAAACTTAATCACCATACCAAGCCCAGGAATTACCTCCATGGCTATTTTATCAATACCATTTTCCTCTATAATTTTAAATATTTCATATCCTAATCCTAAACAATCTATAAAATCAATTTGAATTACATATTCCTGCATGGATTTATCTCCACCTTTCCCATAATTAAATATTTTTTCAGAAAAATGTCCTTTAACCCAACATCATTATTTCAATTTTATCCTCCTGTTTTATTAAGAAATTTATGTGATTTGCCTTAAAATTACACATGCTAATTCCCCACTTTCTTACTTTATATGACGTCTTTATTATACCAAAAATGGAGTAATTTTGCTGTGATTTGACATTTCCAGTGGCTTCCGACAGTTTTTCTGTTCACATTACAGAACATTTTCATAAAACATAAATACTAACCAATCACAAAAAGGCCTCTGAGGTAAAAGCCTCAGAAACCTTATATTTTCTATGGAGGCAGTGCGTCGAAATCCCCCCCATTGAACTTAAATAGGTCCATTTTGAAATAACTAAAGCCTGCCCCCACAATTCCCCAATCATTTTCTGCAGGAGTTTTCTAGTCTGGCTCTAGGCTGGAATGGAAATCCGACTAATGGTCAAATCTCCACATTGCGATAGATCAATAATTTGATTGTCCACAGTCTTGACGATAGGCATACAATAATTATTACGGTTAAAAAAGATAATCTCAGCCTCTTGCTCATTTGAAAGAATAATTTTATTAAACAGCAAACTGTCTCGTACCCGATCGATAAGGCTTTGACATATATCTGGATCGAATGTACCATACATTTCACGAGTAAGAATATCCATAATTGGAAGAGGATTAGCATATTCATTGACAAACGCCAGATTATGAAAGTGATCGGCAACAGCAATAACTTTAGCATAGGGATGGATTCGTTCGCCTTGCGTTCCATTCGGAAATCCACTACAATCCATGCGTTCACGATGTTGCACAATCCCTAAGATCACTTCGCTAGAAATTCCCTGTGTGTCTTTAAGCAAACGGGCTCCGTCTGCAATATTGACCTGAACGCGGGGATCCTCATTTCTACCGTTTACCAAATTTCCTACATCATGTAAGAGACTGGCGAATGCCACCCCTGCTATATCAGCCTGACTCCACTTCATCTGACGAGCAATCATACCGGCAAAATAAGCTACCATCACTGAATGACGAGGAATAAATTCGGTTAATTTTTGATCACTTATAAGTAAATAATTCATAATCTCTATATTATTTTTTGTAATAGACGAATAAATAATGCCAGCAGTATCTTTTAAATAAGAAACAGGAATTTTCTTCTGCTTTTGGATCATGTCAAAAGATTGGACTGTCTTTGTAACAATCGAATTATATTCTTGAACAAACTGAATATATTCCATCGAATGGATTGTTTGGACCTTGTCTGGTAAAGATGTCTCAACCCCATTCTCTTCTGCATCAACACTAATAAATACACTTTTGATATCCCAGTTATCCAACAAAGAAATGTGTCTTTGCGTTAGAACACTATCTTTACCGAGAAGTATTTTACCCTTAACAGAAATAATAGAATCTGCAAGAATACTCCCTATCGTTAAATCTTTGACCGCTACTATCTTTTGCGCCATACTGATTCGCCTCCACTTCAATGAGCCTGGCAACTATTTCTGAGTCATTTTTAAATAAGATAGTCCTAGGAAATTCCGCATATTAGCTTCCTATGACTATCCCATGAATCATTATAATAATATACCACAATAGCATAATAATTCCATGTGATACATGGAAAATCCTACCAACTAAAGGCCTATTAAAATTAGGTATAAAGTCCTTGATTCATCAGAAACGATCTTACAAGAGACGACTATTGTGAAAACAAAAGATAGACCTTTTTCCTATCCACTTTATAAC
>JGI24143J45723_1000256_pt1 | contig 28795 bp, 24 predicted proteins | sample BarGraIncu00432A_FD_45723 | JGI IMG/M metagenome (IMG submission 45723) | reverse complement strand
ATACCGATAAACGAAACGGCATCGGCTGCCGCCATTGCCACAGGCAGTGCCATGGGTTCTGCATTGCCAATATCTTCTGAAGCCGAAATAACAATGCGGCGCGCAATAAATTTAGGATCTTCCCCAGCCGTTATCATTTTTGCCATCCAATACAACGCTGCATCCGGATCAGAACCACGAATGCTTTTTATAAACGCGGAAATCGTATCATAATGGTTATCCCCGTCTTTATCATACTGAACGGCTTTTTGCTGAATGCATTCCTGTGCCGTTCCCAGATCAATATGAATCACACCATTTTTATCCTTATCAACTGTAAGAATGCCCAGTTCCAAGGCATTTAAAGCTCTACGCACATCTCCGTTGGACACTTCCGACAAATAGCTTATGGCCTCTTCGTCACATTTTACTTTCATCACGCCATACCCGTTTTCTTTGTCAGTAATCGCTCTGGCAATAACACTTTGTATATCTTCTGGTGTCAGTTTTATAAATTCAAATATGGTTGACCGGGAAAGAAGTGGTGAGTTAATTTCAAAATAGGGGTTTTCTGTGGTTGCCCCGATCAGTGTCACCAATCCTTTTTCCACACTGGGTAATAAGGCATCCTGCTGAGCCTTATTAAAACGATGAATTTCATCGATAAACAAAATGGATTTTTTATTGTAAATGCCCAGATTGTTTTTTGCTTTTTCTAAAACCTCGGTAATTTCCTTTTTCCCGGAGGTTACCGCATTCAATTCATAAAAGGATGAATTCGTACGGTTTGCGACAATTTTCGCAAGGGATGTCTTTCCGGTTCCCGGGGGACCGTAAAAGATGACTGAAGACAATTTATCCGCTTCAATGAGTCGATACAGCAGCTTGCCCTTTGCAATAATATGTTTTTGTCCCACAAATTCTTCAAGAGTACGGGGACGCATTCGGACAGCCAATGGCGCATTATCAGCCATTTTTTCCTGATAATTGATTCCAAAAAAACTTTCCTGCATGTTATCCTCACCCTTCCTTTTCTATTTCTTCAATTTCAGTTTCTGTTAGTTCAAAATATTGATATAACCATTGATCAACCGTATTGAGAATTTCTAATCGATTCATTTCATTCTCAAGAAAGCTAATCTTTATAATTTTATCATAGAATCCATTAAATAGGCTAGTGCTTTCTTCATCCAGATCCGGTATTCTGAGTTTTAATATGGTATTGGGATAGTATTCATAAAGCTTGTCTCCTAATTTTTTAGCATAGGATTTAAAATAATAGTTATAAAGGCGACTATTTAAAAGCACCACTAAAAGTTCTTCTGTCACCTTATGATAAAGCCGGGGCTTCAGAATCAATCCATAAACATCCGCACTGAAATAACATTTTTTATCATCAATGGCAAAGCGGTTTTTTGTCGCCTTATAAGGATAGATAATCTTTTTTCTATCAAAATGGCTGGAATTCCGGCCCCATTGAAGAAAATACCAGGGCAGCTTTCCGTTCTGGCATTCCCTGCGTTTTTCCAGTTTTTCTCGATATTTTCCTAAATGCTTCAGAACAACAGAATCGGATTCTATGGCATCAATCTCGTTGGTGTAAAGAATTTTTTTCAGCGGCTCGGCAATGGTAAAAGTTCTGACATCTTTATTTTTTATCCACGGTTTCAGATGACTTTCTTCAAAATTATTCAGGTTTTCATCATTATTATCAAAAATGAATGCTTTGTCATTTCCGGTGATAATCCCCTGAAAACTATGAACGATATTATCCAAAGTAAACGGTGTCTTTTTTTCTATTTTCTCGATGATCGCTTTTGTCATCGGTGAATAAAGCCGCCAGAGATCATCACTCAAAGAATTCTGTGAAACAAAATAAGATTCAAAAGGCTTTTCTTTAAAATTGTTTTCTCCATACAATGAATTGATTAAACGGGAATAGGTACTAGGTTTATAATTTTTTATAAAAAAGCGTTTTATACTGATCTCACCGTTTTTTTCTGTCTTTTCATTTTTTCTCAGCCTGATAATCGCTGGGTCAATCCCCACTCCCGGAATAATCCGGATACCATTGAAATCAACAATTTCTTCAATTTCAAAAGCACTTTTTATAAAATTACGAAGAGGTTTCCCATAATAGGCTTCTAAAAAATAACGGGATGTGATGTGAATTAATATTCCATCCTGTTTCAACAATTCCCAGCCCCGATTGATAAAGCAATAGGACAGATCCCCCTTATCCTGATAGACTAAAGGATATCGATTCTTCAGCTTTTTCATATAGGCACTGTTTATTTCTTTGTGGCCCACATAGGGAGGATTTCCAATAATGATATCCACTGATTTCTCAATAATCAGCTCTTCGGTGAGAATATCTCCGCATTGAATTCCCAATGGTCTGACATAAGTATTTCCCTTGAGTATAAGAATCAACCGGGTTACCAGACAGGCAATGGAATCCCGGTCAACTCCAACCAGAATTTTTTTCAGCAGTAATCGATGAAGTATTTCTTTTTCTTCCCGACTCTTTTTTTCTCCATAAATTGCAAATATTCGATCATATACAGCATTTAAAAGGGATCCGCTCCCACAAGCCGGGTCAAAGATTCGGATATTTTTGTATTTTTTATCCACTTCGTACTTTTCCAGTGCTTTTGACGCCATAAAATCCGCTAGATTTTCTGGCGTGTAGAAAACTCCATGATTTTTTTTATGGTTTAACATCAGGCTTTCTTCATAAATGTCTCCAATAATTCTGGGATTTTCTTCTTCAAATGAGGGCGCCGCCGTCACAAAATCACAAACCCACTCCCATATCATGTTTCCAATGGGTTCTAAATCCTGATCGTCCTCTTCCCAAAATATCTCCTCAATGTTTTTCCCCTGCCATAAATCTAGAAAATAGTCGAAAGTAAAATTCTTTTTTATTTCTTTTTCATATTGAATAAAATCAATATGATGATTGTCAACGAGATACTTTAAAAAAATACACTTCAATAAAAATAGTGTATTACCTCTCGTGTGGGTAAGATAATTGTATTGTTTGAAAAAAATAGACATTTTATCTAAAATGCATTGGCGATTCATAATTACCTCTTTCGATTAGAATGTTTGTTTGGCTTTTGTTTTTATTATAACATTTTTATTATAAAAAGAATAAAATTTAGAGGGTTTATTGTTTACGAACTGATTTCTTACATACCAAAGTAAAGAGCGCAAAAAAAGCTGTGAAAATTTATAATTTTCACAGCTTCTTAATTCCTTATTGGTGCGAGAAACGGGAATCGAACCCGTACGCCTTTCGGCACACGCCTCTGAAACGTGCTTGTCTGCCAGTTCCAACACTCTCGCATAACACTCATTTTTAAGTACTGTTATAGATTACCTTTTTTTTTATAAATTGTCAAGTTCTTCCTTGTTTTTTCTCGCATTATAATCATACTTAATCACAAATCAACAGTTATTCTAATGCCGCTAACAAAATCTCAACTAAACTTAAAAAAAGCAACTGCAGCAATCCCCACCTGACAAAGCAGTATTACCGGCAATCCCATTGAAAATTGCAAGTGCTTTGTCTTATGATGAAAAACCTTCATACCCAGTATTCCGCCAACGCTTCCACCTACAGCACTGAAAATCAGCAAGGTTTTTTCTGGTATTCGCCAGGCATCACGTTTTGACCGTCTTTTGTCTTTCCAGAATAAAAGAAAAGTGACGAGATTGATTATTAAGAGATATAAAGTTAAATAAAAAATAAAATTTTTCATGATATTGTCTTTCTAATATTTTATTTTGCGTTTTTAATCTGTGATTCATAGCAGTCATAAAAGATTATAGCCAACATCTTTAAGGCCAATTATTTTATCTGATTGTGGCATAATTTATACCCAATGATAAATAATCAGCCTTAAAACAGACTTTAGGTTACTCTCTATCTTTCCATTAATCCTGGATAGAGAGGATATTTTTCAGTTAAATAAGCAACTTTTTCACGGGCTAAATCTAAATCTTTTTTAATTAAAGCCGCTTCAATCGCATCAGCAACCATTTCCATATCATCCTCTTTTAAACCTCTTGAAGTAATTGCAGGTGTTCCCACTCGAATTCCACTGGTCACAAAAGGACTTTCTTTATCATAGGGAATGGCATTTTTATTAGCTGTAATATTAACTTTACTCAATGTTTCATCAGCTTCTTTTCCGGTTAATCCCACTTTGCTGACATCCAGCAGCATCAGATGGTTATCTGTTCCACCGGATATAATTCTAAATCCACGCTTTTCGAGAGCAGATGCCAGTACTTTGGCATTTTTTACAACCTGTTCCTGATAAGCCTTAAACTCTGGTGTTGCCGCTTCTTTGAATGCAACAGCTTTTGCTGCAATCATATGCTCTAAAGGACCACCTTGAGTTCCGGGGAAAACCCCTTTGTCTATGAGTTTAGCATACTCCTTTTTGCATAAAATAATACCGCCCCTAGGGCCTCTCAATGTTTTATGAGTCGTCGTGGTTACAAAATCTGCGTAGGGCACCGGGCTTTGGTGCTGTCCTGCTGCAACAAGTCCTGCAATATGCGCCATATCCACCATTAAATAACAACCTGCTGCTTTCGTCATTTTGGAAATGCGTTCAAAATCAATCGCTCTTGGATATGAACTTGCGCCAACAACCACTAATTTGGGATGATGTTCCTTTATAAGTTTTTCTATTTCATCATAATTGATCATTTCCGTGTCCTGATCAACACCGTAAGAAACAAAATGATAATATTTTCCAGAAAGATTAGCTGGACTGCCATGGGTTAAATGCCCACCTTGATCCAGACGCATACCTAAAACTGTATCACCTGGTTCCAAAATAGCCATGTAAACAGCTGTGTTTGCCTGAGCACCGGAATGCGGTTGAACATTGGCATGTTCGGCGCCAAAAAGAGCCTTTGCCCGATCAATGGCAATCTGTTCAATCTTATCCACATGAACACATCCCCCATAAAATCGATGTCCCGGGGTACCTTCAGCATATTTATTGGTTAAATGACTTCCCATGGTACTCATAACCGCTTCCGACACAAAGTTTTCAGAGGCTATTAACTCTAAATGACTTTGTTGCCGATGTAATTCCTTTTCCATGAGTTCGTAAATCTCTGGATCTGCAACCTTCACTTTTTCAAAAAACATACTTATCCTCCATAAAAACTCTTTCTATTGTCATTTACCGATTTGATAGCCTCTCTAAGGATGCGGCAATACGCTTCATATAACTCGATAATTCCTCAGTCTTTTTCTTGAAATAAAACACAAACATAATGCCTGACATTAAAAAAAAGATAAGCAGTATCGGGATAATATTCCATGCCACACCAGCCATACTATTAACAAATTCATTCATATTGTCCTCCAACAGGCAAACTGTCCTCCTATAGGCGACACTTGTACGGCAATAACATTTACTATTGTAACACTTTATTTTGACATTGCAATACATTATAGGATATTTTCTTGTTTATTCATTTGATTTTAGTAAATTACAATTTATTCAACTCTCTCACTGATATTAACGGCCATGACATTTATGTTTATTTTTGACTCTCCTTCGGATTAATAAACACGCCTGATTTTCCGCCTGATTTTTTAGCTAAATATATTTTTTCAATCGTCATTTCCCGATCAACTGCTTTACACATATCATAAATTGTGAGGGCTGCTATGGATACCGCCATTAGCGCTTCCATTTCCACACCGGTCTGTCCCGTGTTTTTCACAGTAGCCTCAATCAAAATTTTTGAATGATCCTGATCAATTTCAAAAGCAATGTCACTTCCTGAAATAAAAATATTATGACACATGGGGATGAGATCTGCCGTGTGCTTAACCCCCATAATTCCAGCGATTTGCGCGACTCCCAACACGTCCCCCTTTTTCATTTGTCCATCAATTATTTTTTGCAGGGTCTCTTTTTTCATAGTAATTGAGCCTTTTGCAATGGCTACCCGTTCGGTTGTGTGTTTTTCTGTAACATCCACCATTCGGCTTCTTCCAGCTTCATTAAAATGGGTAAATTCCAAATTCTCTTTTTCCATAATCAGCCTCCAATTTCATTCATATTTCTTAATAGCTGTTTTTCATTTTCATCAATGTGATGTTGTTGCGGTTTTTCTCCAATAGCCTGCTTCAATATTTCTTCATAACTCTTGCCTTCTTTTCGAAGGGCTACGATATCAATTTCGAAATCCGAATGAAGACAAGGTTTAATCTTACCATCGGAGGTGACCCGAATGCGATTGCATTCTTTACAAAAATGTTTGCTGATCGGATTAATCAGGCCGACTCTTCCCTTGGCTCCAGGCAGGCGATAGTACTCAGCTGGCCCTGATTTATCCCGTTCAATATCTGGCTGAAGTTGCGGTACTCGTTTTAAAACCTCATCATTTGAAAGGTATTTATTTTCAGCAAAGCCGATTGATTCTCCCAGCGGCATCAGCTCAATGAATCGAATATCCACATCATGATCTTTTGTAAATTCGACAAAGGAACCGATTTCATCATCGTTAAATCCATTAATAAGAACAGTATTGATTTTTATGGGATGCATGCCTACTTCCCTTGCCGCTTCAATTCCTGCCAGCACGTCTTCAATATGTCCCCAGCGGGTTATCTGATGATATTTATCCGGGTCAAAGGTATCCAGACTAATATTCACTCGTGTCAATCCAGCTTTTTTTAACTCTTTTGCATATTTTGGCAATAAAACGCCATTTGTTGTCATCGTCAAATCTTTTATTTCTGAAATCTTGCCAATCTCTCGAACCAGGTCCACAACACCATGACGAACCAACGGTTCCCCACCAGTCAATCTAACCTTATCAATGCCTAACGAAACGCCAGCTTTTATAAGATCAAGCATTTCTTCAAAAGATAGATTTTTTGTGTGAGAATGTTTCTCAACCCCATCTTCCGGCATACAGTACACACATCGCAAATTGCACAAATCTGTTATGGAGAGACGCATGTAATTAATTTTTCTTCCATAATGATCCTTCATCGATTTCCTGCTTTCTCCCCTGTGTCTTCTAAGGGTTTTTTGTCTCTTAGCTTTTCAATATCATAACCCTAATGTTTAATCTTTAAACATATTTTTCCACTATTTCTATTCTAACGATTTTTCTTAAAAAAGACAACATGAATTACGCTCTTTAATTATTCATTAAAAATTGTTATACTGTAGGAGAAAATCTTTTAAAACGTGAATTTTTCTTGTGCAGTATTATCAAATGAATTTTTCACATTTAATATTTAAGGAGAAAACAATGTATCGAACCGGAATAATGACCTTAAGCGATAAAGGCTCCCAAGGTCAACGAGAAGATAAAAGCGGCCCTTTAATTCAAACGATGTTGGAATCCCTTCGAAATTATGACATCATTAAGACAATTATTCTCCCTGATGATGTCAACATGATCAAAGAAGCCCTGATTGCCTGGGCTGATGCTGATAATCTGGATTTAATTCTAACCACCGGTGGCACGGGTTTTTCCCAACGAGACTGGACACCGGAAGCTACTGAAGCGATATGTGATCGAATGGCTCCGGGTATTCCAGAGGCTATGCGATATTACAGCCTGCAAATAACACCAAAGGCCATGTTAAGCAGAGCAACCGCTGGAATCAGGAAAAGAACACTCATTATCAATCTTCCCGGCAGCCCAAAAGCTGTTAAAGAAAACCTCGAGGCCATTTTACCTGCACTTGACCATGGCTTGGAAATGCTTTTGAGTTCCGGTTCCGCAGATTGCGGGGAACCCATTAAATAATCTGTATAAAAAAAACGTATCTCACTGAACTGAGATACGTTTTTTTTGTTTTAAAGCTCTAAGCCATTAAGAATATCACGTAATTGTACCAACTCATCCGCTGTCAACGTAATCCCTTTTCGCATTTTCTCATGATCCGCATTCCAATCTCTCAGATCATATTTTGGATCACGTTCGTTCCAGCTAACCAAATTTAATTCTTTTTGCCACCCATTCGGTAATTCGCTTAAAACGCCTATTTCTTCTACAACTTTGAAAGTAATTGCTGCTGCCATCTCGTCCTCACTTTTTACTGTAATAATTCATTTAGTTTTCCGCTAAAATCAATTTTTTTAAGTTCCGTAAAGCCACCAATAAAAGTCTCTCCTATAAAAATAAAAGGTACTGTATAATGATTCGTTTGTTCCTGTAATTGTCGCCGGGTTTTGTCATCATTATAAATATCAATATCTGTATAGTTTAGACCTTTATCATCCAGAAGTTTTTTTGCGCCATTGCAATATGGACAGTGTGCCCAAGTGTATAACTTAATTTCCTTTTTCATTGGCCAACCTTTCCAACTCTCTTATTTCGTTCTTAGTTCGTTTTTCCCTATATCCATTCATTTTAACGCTTATTTTCCAACTGTCAACAAATAATTCTTAAAATTTTATAGAATTATTCCGTTATTTATCGTATTATTATTCTAACAAACAAATAAAAGGAGATAATGATGCAAAATGTAACTGTCGTGGATCATCCACTCATCACACACAAATTAACCCACCTTCGAAAGATTGAAACCTCTTCCAGAGAATTCAGAGAATTGGTAAAAGAACTATCCAGCCTTATGGCTTGGGAAGTAACTAAAAACTTTCCATTAAAAGACGTTGATATTGAAACCCCCATATGCAAAACAACACAAAAGGTTCTGGCTGAAAAGGATGTCGTTATTGTTCCTATTTTGCGAGCCGGCCTGGGGATGGTCGAAGGATTCACCAATATTATTCCCAAAGCGAAAATCGGCCATATCGGGCTTTATCGAGACCCTGAAACCCTACAAGCTGTTGAGTACTATAAGAAACTCCCATCTGATATTGCAGAAAGAGAAGCAATTATCGTCGATCCCATGCTTGCTACCGGTGTCTCTGTTATCCATACCATTCGACTTTTGAAAGAAGCAAATTGTAATAATATCAAAGTTGTTCATATTCTTGCCTGTCCCGAGGGAATTAAGGCAGTAACAACCGCTTATCCTGACATACCCATTTTCTGCGCGGCCATTGATGATCACCTTAATGAACATTCCTACATTGTTCCTGGTTTAGGTGATGCTGGAGATCGGCTTTTCGGAACAAAATAACACTCAATTTATTTAATTGGAGGCTACCTCTAAACGATCCGGCTACGTGTACTACCACTTTGGCGTTTTAAAAAAGAAAAAATAAATTATATGAAAATATCTATTTCACGTTAGATTAAAAATATTAGGGTATATAAATAATATAGCTTTTCTCCTCAAAGCATATACAATAGAAAGATGGCCATCCCTTTATTAGGGATGGCCTCTTTCTATCTATTTACCGACTGATTTACACATACACGATGTTAACTTCTTTGTTAAAGCAGCGAAGTAAATCAATCAACTCTTGGGTAATCCGCCATTTTGTAGTCAACTCTTCGGGAAAATCCGGATTTTGATGATCCGGGTTAATCGAATTTCCCATGATGATATCAATAGTCGTACATTTGTTAATTAGATAATTTGCCAGCATGGAAGCCCCATTTTTTGCTTCGAATATTTCATGGCCGCATCGGTTATTCAGATATTCTTTTAGCAAATAAACCGTTTCTCTAATCGTCAAAACCCCTTCCGTTACCAAATCGACACCTTTCATATACCCAACCGGCGGAACTCTTTCAGAAATGGTGGAAAGATCAATTTCAATTTCTTCCCCATACTCCCTCGACACAATATTTCCAGCAGTTCCTCCGCAGATAATTTTTTTCCCACGAGCTTTATCCAGTAACCGCTTGACTTCAGCATCCTTTGACTTGTCAAGGGGAGGCCCTGAGAATATTGTAAGATAGCTTCTCTCTTCAGCTCTAATGACAACTGCTGTGGTATCATCTCCCGGTTCCTCTCCGTAAAGGTTGTAACAGGTATCGATCAGCGCCATGGAAATTTCCTTTGCGTTTTTATTTTCATAGGTTCTTGCCAATATATAATCTGACGCTTCCTCCCATTGCCACCCAAAGTTTAAAAGATTCCCTATTCCTGCATGAATGACACCATCACTAAAAAAAGCCAAAATGTCGTCTTTTTCAATTTTTATCGTCGTTTCGAAAACAGATTTTTCTTGAAATTGTATGGGTTTTCTATCCAATTCAATAATTTCTCCATCACGAATGAATATAAGTGGTGGATTGTCAAACTCAAGAATATAGGCTGTCCGATTGCGAAAAACCTGCACAATAGTAAAAGTGGAATAAGCAAGATTACGAACCTTGCATTTGGGCAAGGTCTCTTCCAATGTCTCAAGCACATCCATAATTCCCATTTTTTCTTCCAGCATCGTTGCTGTAATCGTCGAAGTCATTGTTGCTAATATATTGGCTTTAACCCCGCTCCCTAAACCATCCGCCAATACCACGATGATACTTTCATCATTAATCCGAATTTCTACATTATCTCCGCAAAGTTCTTCATGAACTTTATTGACACTGTCATGGGCAATATCCATAAATAAAGACATTAAAACTCATCCTCCCGATTTCCCACAATTTTTTGCAGTTTTGTCAAGGTTACCTTGGTTTCAGCCGTTGTTTCCCCAAGAAGCCCTGCAATCTCATGAGCAACCCGCATCTGTTTGTCGATGACTCGCTGTGCCATACTAAGTGTTTCTTCCTGCATTCTTAGAAAATCCTGTTCCCGTTGTTCCTGTTTTGTAATATCAATAAAAATCCCCATATACAATTCTTCTTTCGGTATATAGGTTAGTATTTCCATAAAGACCAGGTTTTCACGTTCATAAATCCCTTTTCCAGTATAGAGACAGTTTTTTTCATAATTCAGTTTTCTAAACGGGTCATAATCCAGAACTTCCATAAAATTGTAATGAAAAACATCTTCCTTTTTAACTTTAAACAGTTTCTCCGCCGCACCATTAAATTCAATAATACGATAAGTTTTATCAAGAATCGCAATTGCATTTGGGGTTGTTGTTACAATAATATTTGAAATAGCTTCATTTTGACTCGATATCAGCGGCAAACACATCTCGATTTCTGCCATATTCCAATATACAGCCCTGGCCTTGTCTCGACAGGTGTCATATCCGCAAGTTCCACAATTCAATTCATCCCGCTTATTGAATTTTGACATTTGTCTTAGAATTTTCTCAAGTTCCTCTTCCGGCACTTTCCCAAGATGATGAACCGGACGCTTATGAAAACTTCTTTTCGTATCGATTTCAGGATTCTTTTCCTCCGGCAATTTGTTTTTGTTCATATCAATATACGTTTGAAGCATTTCTACCTTTTCATATTTGGATAACCGACTATGGATATTCCCCGGACCATTAATACATCCTTCCTCACATGCATTCATTTCAATCCAATATTTTTTGTCTAAATTTTGTATTTCATCCATAAATAGAATACAGTCTGCAACGCCATCGATTTGTAAAATCTTTCGACTGCCATCTAACCCCTCAACACAACTTTTTGAAAGTCCTCCAATTTGAGAATATAATCTTCCAATGTTTGTTCCGATGGCATCGAATGCTTCCACATCTGATTTAGTGGCATCGATGTTTTTTTCCTTCATCCAAACATCAATTTCATCAAACGTCAGCACGGCATCAATGATTCCGCTTACTTCTTCTTCAAGAACCTCCATTTTTTTTGCGAGGCAGGCTCCAGCATATACTATCTTTGCATCAGGATATTTTTCTTTTAAAATTTTTCCGTGGGCAATCATGGGTGAAACTTGTTTACTCAAAGAGGAAACAAATTGAGGATAATATATTTCGATAAGATTTTTTATAGCAGCACATGAAGATGCAATGACAAACTGTTTATCGCTATAGTAATCTTTTATATAGGAATTAGCGACGGCATCCCCACCGATAGATGTTTCTTCAATAATGCTAAACCCGAGTTCTCTAAGGGCTCCAATATATTGTCTGGGATGATCCATATAATAAGTTGAAGGAAAAACGCCCTCTAAACTCAATACCACTTTTTCATTTTTCAACCATTGTTTGACAACTGAAACATCACTTTGAATTTCCTTTGCATTATGAGGACAAATTTTAATACAGTTACCACACCCAATACACATCGATTGTATAATCTGTGCATGTTTATCTTTCAGTTTAATCGCCTTGATTGGACAATTTCGAATACACTTATAACAATTTCGACATTTTTCTTTTGAAAAATTAATAATACCCAATTAATTCTCTCCTATTATCTGATTAAAAATTTTTTCAACATTCTTCATTGAAACAGCATAAATAACATCATGATATTCAACAGAAACACCTTCGGCACAATGTCCCATACAAAACGACCCAACCAGTTCAATTTCTTCTTTTAGGCCCTGCTCATCAATCAGTTGATTGAATGCCTGCACCACTTTATAAGATCCATTTACATGACAAGCACTGCCAACACAAACTCTTATTGTTTTCATCTTGCGTTCCTCTTCCAAAAATCTAATTACTTCATATTATCATCAGAAAAATCGGCTGTCAATGTTTCAACAAAAATGTCATGATAAATAGGTTATCTTAATTGCTTTTTCAAATTCAGATAAATAATCGTTTTTTTTTTTTCTTTCAATCTATGATTACCTGTATATACTTTTATTTACCCTGTATTTTTTTGCTTAAACAGTGTTATTACCCTCTTTACAAGCATTAATATGACTTATTCCCTAATTTATTTCTAATTTTCCTTCTTCCTTGACGTTAAGCATATTATTTGATAAAATCATGCTGATCGAATATTCATTTATTAACAAAATAAGAGCCAATACTTTCAGTACTTTTTATTTTTTTGCCAATAAATATTTGTTAAAAACCCCCATCCTTTTCACTATTATGAAAACTGGTAGTATTTATGAAATTTTAGACTGTTATAAAACAGTCATTTTATTTTTTTCTGTCCATTTCACTCATATTTAATGGCGACTTTAAACCAATTGGAATTACTAGATTTTAATCATATTTAATTAATCAACTCTTTATTTTTCAAGAATCTTTAACTGAATCAAATCTGAATATTATTTGCTTTCTGCTAAAGAAAAAATTAAATTTGACGACAATAAATATGTTAAATAACAAAATATTAACTGGTCTTAATCTTTAATAGACCGTTATGTATTATCTTTGTTAAATTTAAAGGAGGATCATTTTTTGAATATTGGTTATATAATGGCTTTTGTATTTTCCTGGGCATCAATCATCGTTGCATTCCTTATTGAAGGTGGCAACATCGTATCCTTATTATCACCAACCGGGTTTATGATTGTAATCCTCGGAACGATTGGTGCTACCGTTATGTCTTTTCCCTTGTCTGACATAAAACGTGTTCCCAAACTATTTAAAGTTTGCATTAAAAATGATAAGAATGATCTGCTGTCTTTAATTGAGCAAATTAAGGCCATGTCAAAAACGGCGAGGACAAAAGGGATTTTAAGTCTTGAAAAGGAAATTGTTGATCAAACCGATATTGACCCTTTTACCAAACGCGGACTAGAATTCATTCTTGACGGTCTCGATCCTGTGAAAACAAGGGAAGCACTGGAATCAGATCTTGAGATGATGTCGTACAGGCACAAATCAGGGGCAGCGGTTTTTGAAGCAGCCGGCGGCTATGCGCCTACCATGGGTATCATCGGAACGGTTATGGGTCTGATAAATGTATTGGGTCAAATGTCTTCAAACCCTGATGGGTTGGGCGAATCCATTGCAGTCGCCTTTATTTGCACTCTATATGGTATTGGAACTGCAAACCTTATTTGGCTTCCCATATCAAGTACTCTTAAAACGAAAAACAAAGAAGAAATTGTTCGTAATTCAATGATCGTTGAAGGTCTAATTCTTCTTCAGGAAGGTGCAAATCCTAATTTTATTGAAGACAAACTAAAGGGATATCTATCCAAAGAAGATTTAGCAAAAGCTGGAGGCGAAGACTCTAAAAACACGAAAAAGTCTTCTGGCAAATCAAAGAAAAAAGGTAAATAAAAGGAGCTTGAGCTAATCAATGAAACACCAAGAAGAACCGGAAAAAGATAATAGCGAGCGCTGGATGCTCTCTTACCTGGATTTTATTACATTACTCTTTGTTTTTTTTGTACTTCTGTATTCCATGAGTAATGTAGATCAACAAAAATATGAAGCATTGGCAAAGTCACTCAATTCTGCTCTGGCAGGTGATCAGCAGAGCATTGAAAACGCTCAGCAAGGCAGTCCCGAGGAAATGCTTGCCGGCATTACGACTGTAGATTCATCTGGAAATGTAGTTGACCAGGATCTTATCAATATTGCAAATTTAATAAACACTTTAATTACTGAAAAGGGTCTTCAAAATCAGGTTACCGTAAACATGGGTGATATCGGTGTCTGGATTACCTTTAAGGATTATGTCCTGTTTGATTCCGGAAGTACAGCGATAAAGCCAGAAACTGTCAGCATCTTAACCGAACTCGGTGGCATATTAAAAACAGTCAACAATTATGTCCGAATCGAAGGTTATACAGACAATGTACCCATACAAAACAATCTCTACAGTAATAATTGGGATCTTTCTGTCATGCGTGCTTCAAAAGTTCTAAATCTAATTGTAACAAATTCCGGTTTCCCATCAGAAAAGATCAGTGCAATCGGCTATGGGGAATATCGACAGGTGGCAACAAATGATACTGAAGACGGACGATCTAAAAACAGAAGAGTTGATATTGTCATATTAAGAACAGATTTTAATGCTACTGAAGAAGTTCATTAGTTATCAAACGAGCTGCATTTTCCTCCGTTAATATAAACACATACTTCATTATATCTATACTATTGCAAATTTGAAAGAGAGGCCGCTTTATGAGATTTGTACCAACATCTTGCTTACGAGAAGGAATGACCTTGGGTAATAACCTTTGGGGTAAAAACGGAGAACTTGTACTAGCACAAGATGTTGTCCTGACGCAAGATTATATCCATAGAATCGGAAATCTGAATTATAATGGCATCTATGTGGAGGATGCTATATCAAGAGACTTGGAAATTGCAAATATCATTGATGATCGCATTAAGGCTCACACTGTTAGTTGTGTTAAGGATGTATTCATCTGTGCTGAACAAACGAATAGGATATCAAAGCAGAGCTTCACCGAAATGCAGAATCAAATTGAATCCATTGTTGATGAAATTCTGAATAACAAAAGTACTATGGTCAACATGATTGATTTAAAGGTTTTTGATGACTACACTTACTTTCATTCCGTCAACGTTGCCGTTTTATCCATCGTACTTGGGGTATCAATGGGTTTGAAAAAGCAAGTATTGAGTGATCTTGGTATTGGTGCCATATTACACGATATTGGGAAGATATTTGTTAACAAAAACATTTTACTCAAAAATGGTGCTCTGTCTGATGATGAGTTTTGTGAAATAAAAAAGCATAGCCAATTTGGATATGACTATATTAAGAAAGAATTCAATATGAATCAGTCATCCAAACTGGGAATTCTTGAACATCATGAAAAATATGAAGGCGGAGGTTATCCAAACAGTAAAATAGGTGATGAAATTTCATTATTTGGCCGCATCATAGCCATTGCAGATGTTTATGATGCAATGACTTCAGACCGATCCTACCGAAAAGCAATTATACCTTCTGAAGTGATCGAGTACATTATGGGAAATTCCGAAATTCTTTTTGATCCGGAACTGGTCAGTATTTTCATTAAAAAAATTGCACCTTATCCTACTGGTACTTGTGTGGAATTGAGCAATGGTCTATCCGGTATTGTCACTGAAAATTATGAAAACTACTGTATGAGACCAAAAATCAGGATTTATAAAAATGGAAATCAAGATGTTAAAATGTATGATATAAATTTAGCAGATAAACATTTTCTTAATGTAACCATCACCAAAGTGGTTGTATTATAGAACAAACGCTAAGTTGCTTTAAAAAACCCTAGGTAGAACTTGGGTTTTTTTTATTTTACATTCTTTTAATTTACGATATAATTTTCTGAAACATAATCATACCAGCTTAAAAAAGGAGTTATGATGAGCATAATAAATAATGATCCCTCTATCAACCGTAGAAATTCACATGACCTTCGTCAAATCACCCTTTTTCTTACCAGTCAAACCATTTCCCTGTTTGGCTCTTCTATTGTTGCCTATGCCATTATTTGGTATGTAACTCTGACCACTGCTTCTGGTTTTATGATGACTATTTCTACCCTGTGCAGCTTTCTCCCCCAAATTTTGGTATCTCTTTTTGCCGGAGTATGGGCTGACCGCTATCATCGAAAATACTTGATAATCCTGGCCGATGCCCTCATCGCCATGGTAACACTCGTTCTTGCAATTCTTTTTTTTATTGGTTATCAGGAGCTCTGGCTTCTCTTTCTAGTTTCGGGCATACGCTCATTTGGGGCCGGAATTCAAACCCCAGCCATCAACGCATTGATTCCTCAACTTGTCCCAGAAAATAAATTGATGAAAATAAATGGGATTAATGGCAGCCTTCAATCCCTTACCTTTATTATAGCTCCTGCCATCAGTGGCGGCTTGCTTACTGTTTTTTCCCTTGAATATACTTTTCTTATTGATATCATCACTGCGATGATTGCCGTTGGAATTCTATTACTCATTCCCATTCCAATTCATCCAAAAGCTTTGGAAAAAAAGGTTGCTTCTGTCCTGTCTGATTTAAAAGAAGGACTGAATTTCATTCATCATGATCGATTTATTAAGACTCTTTTTATTTATTATGCACTGATCATGTTTTTTATCACCCCTGCTGCTTTTTTAACACCGCTTCTCATTACCCGTCTTTACGGAGGTGAAATATGGCGTTTAACCCTTAATGAAGTTTTTTTCAGTGGCGGCACAATGATTGGTGGGATCATCATCGCAATCTGGGGCGGTTACATACCTCGAATCAAGACTGTTTCAGTCGGATGTTTCGCCTTCGGTCTCGCAATTACGGCCATGGGATTAGCACCAAATTTTGTTCTATATTTACTGTTTATTTTTGCATCGGGTTTTGCAATTCCATTTTTCTCAGTACCAACTACAGTACTGTTGCAGGAACAGGTTGATGCTGATATTCAAGGACGTATTTTTAGCATTTTACAACTTATTGGGACCACTGCACTCCCTCTGGGTATGCTTATCTTCGGCCCAATGGCTGATTATATTCCGATTGGTTTTTTGCTCATCATTACCGGGATTCTGATGACCTTATGCAGTTTTTCAATTATTAAAAACAAGTCGCTGGCAGCCGAAAAAAATTTGTAAACTGAATTTTACGCTTTTCCCATTTTTCTCCATTTTGGTAATGGAATAGCTGCACCGATAACAGCACCGATGGTCATTGGAATAATTCCATTAATCGGAAAACAAATAAGAAGCAGGAAGATAACTGCCATTGGCTTTCGCATAATCGTGGCTGTTAACGCGGCTGTCACGACTGCCACACAAAAAACAGGATCAATTGGGATCACAAGTGCACAGGCATAACCTATGGCAACCCCAGAAAAAATTGTTGGAAAGATATTACCACCGCGCCAGCCCATTTCAGCACAAATGTTTCCCATCAGTAATTTCACTACGCCAGTCAGGAGCAGCACGCCAAAGCCCATGCTCTGCCATGAGTTCATCACAACGGTCATTTGCTGTTCGCCTGCAAACATGGTATATGGCAGAAATATCCCCACTCCTCCAAGAATGATTCCCCCAAGGATAGTTTTCAGTACGATATATTTATTTAAAGGCCTCACAATTACTTTCATAACACGTTGGAAAATAAAATAGAGCATTCCCGCAATAACTCCAACCAGCGCTAAAGGAATAGCCGCCATCCACTCACCTCCAGATACACTCTCGATTGCCGGAAAGCGTCCTAAGCCCATGCCCCCTCCAAAGATACCAGTCAATAGGTTTAAAGCACCAAAGCCTCCTAAAATTCCAACAAAATACATGAATATTTTTGTGTTTTTAGGAATTACAGTGGGCTTGGTTTCATCCTCAATCTGATTCGCAAAAGCAAATAAAGGAGATCCAAATATGACCCCAATGGTTGCCGCCATCCCTATTTGAGCCAGCTCTTCAACCTCAGAAAAGATAAATTCAAATCGATCTGAAAACCAAAAACATAAACCCACAATCACACCGGTCAGCCCGGCTTCAGGTCCAATACTTCCGCCGAAAATCAAAGGTAACAAGGCGGCAACCGCAACAACAGGAATATTATTATACGGTACTTTATTACCTTTTTTAACCTCCGTCATAATTTCACTCATTTCATGCGGATACGGTCCAAATCGCTTCGACCAGAGACCGATGAGAGCACCGCCGATGGCACAAATAACAACAGGATAAAGAGTAAAACCAACTTGACTTGGCATAAACTCCCAGATAAAGCCAAGACCAAGATCCATAATATACAGCAATACCCATGTAATTCCACCGACAACGCCACCCAATATAGCCACAAAGAAACTCATCATTAATATCTTTTTTAATTTAATCCACACCGTAGCCTCCCGTTTTTTAAAATCAACTATGATTATTATAGCTTTTGTATTTATAATAATCAATGTAACGGTTTACCAAACACTCGCAGGGACTGCCTCTAAAGTTAAAAAACAAACCTCTAAATTCAGGTTTGTTTTTTAACTTTAACTATTCGTAATAAATTTCATCAATAGCACATCCTGCCGGAACAATCGGATAAACGCCTTCTTCATTGGAAATCTTGATATGAACCAGTAAGGGACCTTCTTTGTCTTTAATTATGGCCAGAACATTTTTCAGTTCTTCCAAGTTGGTTACCTTATATCCAGGTATGCCACTGGCAGCCGCCAGCATCAGATAATCGGTACATTGAACAATATCCGTTTGTGCATAGCGTTTTTCATTAAACAGCTTTTGCCACTGTCGAACCATCCCCAAGGCTTCATTGTCAAAAAGGAAAATTTTAAGGGGGATTTTATACTTGCTCACTGTGATCAGTTCCTGACAATTCATGCGGAAGCTGCCATCCCCGGCAATCAGAATGACATCGCTATCGGGATTTGCCAGCTGGACTCCGATTGAAGCACCCAGACCAAAGCCCATGGTGCCTAGACCACCAGAGGTAACAAGCTGAGCAGGACGTTTAACATTCCAGTATTGGCCGACCCACATTTGATGTTGGCCAACCTCGGTAACCACAAAGGCCTCCGAATAAGCAGCATTAATAGCATTAATAATACTTTTAGGATTATAGTCGTCCTTTGGACAACACGGGATCACCCAACTTTTGATTTTTTCATACCATTCCGGATAGGTCTTTTTCGCTATTCCTTTGGTAATCAACGGAAGAACATCTTTAATATTTCCATGAATGGCAATGTCCGTTTTTACATTTTTTGCAAATTCCGTTGGATCTACATCAATGTGAATCAATTTCTTATTTCTTACAAAAGCGTCGCAATTACCGGTTACGCGATCACTAAACCGGGCTCCAATACCAATGAGCAAATCTGAATTGATGACAGCCATATTGGTTTCCTGAAAGCCATGCATGCCAACCATGCCCATGGAAAGATGATGATCTCTGGGAATACCGCCTAACCCCATTAGTGAATTTGCAACCGGGATACCGGATTTTTCAGCAAAAGCCAATAGTTCTTCATGCGCTTTTGATTTTAAAACGCCCCCACCCGTATAGATCATGGGATTTTTAGCCGCATTGATGGCGACAATTGCTTCTTCAATTTTAGACTGATCAATTTCAGGATACGCCGGTCTCAGTTTCGGGATGTCCTTCCATTCATATTCGGTTTTTGATGTGAATATATCTTTTGGTATATCAATGACAACCGGACCTGGACGTCCGGATTGGGCAATCACAAATGCCTCCCGAATAGTATCCGCTAAATCTGCAACATTGGTTACCAAATAATTATGCTTGGTAATCTGCATGGTGACACTTGTAATATCAATCTCCTGAAATGAGTCCTTGCCCAGAAGCGGAGTTGCAACCTGTCCGGTAATAACAACCAAAGGCACTGAATCCATATAGGCATTGGCAATACCGGTTACAGCATTCGTAGCCCCCGGTCCGGATGTTGTAATCGCCACCCCCACCGTATCACTGGTTCTGGCATAACCATCCGCTGCATGCACCCCATTTTGTTCATGACAGGGGCCAATTTCAGTAATATTATGATCCATTCGATAAAAGGCATCAAACAAGGGAATAACAACCCCACCAGGAAATGAAAAAACATGCTTTATCCCTTGTTCTTCCAAACAACGAACGGTTATTTCTGATCCCATTAACAAATTTTTCTCTTCCAAATTTTCACTTCCTTCCTAATAACATTCATTTATAATTTGGTCTTATTTATTTTTCAAATACCGCGCCCGTTGATGCAGAGGTTACCAGTTTCCCGTAACGTGCCAGATAACCCGTTTTAATCTTAGGTTCAAGCGGTATCCAGGCGGCTTTACGTTTAGCCAGGACTTCATCACTCACATTCAGTTTAATCGAGCGGCCCGGTATATCAATACTGATGCGATCGCCTTCTTCAATAAGACCGATGACCCCACCGGCGGCTGCTTCTGGAGAGACATGTCCAATACTGGCCCCGCGGGTAGCACCAGAGAATCGACCATCGGTAATCAATGCCACATCTTTATCTAAACCCATTCCGGCAATGGCGGATGTCGGAAATAACATTTCGCGCATTCCCGGACCGCCCTTAGGACCTTCATAACGGATGACGATGACGTCGCCCTTCTTGATTTTTCCGCCGCGAATCGCGGTCGTTGCATCCTCTTCCGAATTATACACTCTTGCCGGACCTTCGTGGGTAAGCATTTCCGGTGCAACCGCTGCCTGTTTCACCACGCAGCCATCAGGTGCCATATTACCAAATAACACGGCTAATCCACCTGTTTTGCTGTAAGGATTGTCCAAAGGATGAATGACATTAAGATTTTTTACCGTCACCCCAACAAGATTTTCGGCGATGGTTTTACCGGTCACAGTCAGAAGTGTGTCATCAATGAGATTCCCATCAGCCAGGGTCTTCATCATCCCCTGAATTCCCCCGGCATAATAAAGATCTTCAATATGATGATCTCCCGAAGGCGCCAGTTTGCATAAATGAGGCGTTTTTGCAGAAATTTCATTCACTTCCTGTAAATCAATAATGACTCCAGCTTCATTCGCAATGGCTGGTAAATGGAGAATACTGTTGGTCGAACCGCCCATCGCCATATCACAGGTCAAAGCGTTTTTAAAATTGGCTTCCGTTAAAATATCTCTTGGTTTAATATCTCGTTTTAACAGCTCCATAACCTGAATTCCGGCTTTTTTTGCCAGACGAATACGTTCTGCAAAAACAGCTGGAATCGTTCCATTCCCAGGAAGTCCCATTCCCAATACTTCCGTGAGACAATTCATACTGTTGGCTGTAAACATTCCTGAACAGGAGCCACATCCGGGACAAACAGAATCTTCAAAAGATTTTAATCCTGCTTCATCAATTTTTCCGGCATTAAATGCTCCAACCGCTTCAAACGCCGTATTCAGATCCTGGTCTTTCTGTCCAAATGCCTTGCCTGTCAACATGGCTCCGCCACTGACAACAACAGCCGGAATATTTAACCGTGCGGCCGCCATGAGCATTCCCGGAATTATTTTATCACAATTTGGAATCAGCACCAAAGCATCTAAAGCATGGGCAGTCGCCATGACTTCGATGGAATCCGCAATGAGTTCTCTGGAAGCCAGAGAATACTTCATTCCGGAATGTCCCATGGCAATCCCGTCACAAACTGCAATTGAAGGAAATTCAATGGGCGTTCCGCCGCCCATTCGCACCCCTTCTTTGACCGCTTTGGTGATTGTATTCAGATGAATATGCCCTGGAACGATTTCATTGAAAGAATTAACAACCCCAATCAGTGGTTGTTCAAGTTCTTCATCAATATAACCCATGGCCTTAAATAATGAACGTTGCGGAGTCGTTTCTACTCCCTTTTTAACCTGATCACTTTTCATTTGATATCCTTTCACAATTATAAAAATATCGAGACTTACATCGAAGCCTCCTTCACCTTATCGGTAAACTTAATTATCAATTAAAGAATTTTTAAAAGCCATCGTTTATCAATCGATGCCCAGGCTTAAACAGGTTGCGCCTGTTTGTCATGAGGCCCGCCCAACCTGATAAAGCAACAGCTTTTAAACTGGTTTTATTTGAGTTTTTTATATAGTCTTAGAGATTTCCAATAATGCGTTGACCCATTTCAACCGTTCCTACCTTTTTCATTCCTTCAGAATAAATATCAGCAGTACGATATCCTTGAGACAAAGTTTTCTTTACAGCAGCTTCAATGAGATCTGCTTCTTCGGTTAAATCCAAAGAGAATCGCAGCATCATAGCCACAGAAATAATTGTAGCGATTGGATTTGCTATATCCTGACCGGCAATATCAGGAGCTGAACCATGGATCGGTTCATACATACCAAATTTTCCATCTGACAAACTGGCTGACGGAAGCATTCCGATTGAACCGGTAATCATGCTGGCTTCATCAGACAGAATATCTCCAAATAAATTACTTGTTACAATAACGTCAAATTGCTTTGGATTGATGACTAATTGCATCGCAGCGTTATCTACATATAAATGATTCAATTCGACTTCCGGAAAATCTTTGGCAACTTCTAAAACAATACTTCTCCAGAAACGAGATACGCCAAGAACATTGGCTTTGTCTACATTGGTTACTTTTTTATTTCGTTTCATCGCAATTTCAAAAGCTTTTCGAGCAATCCGAAGCACTTCAGGTCTGGTATATTTCATAACATCCCAAGCGGCATTGTCTCCATCTCGGCCTTTTTCGCCAAAATAAATGCCTCCAGTCAATTCACGCACAACCATAAGGTCCAATTCATCTCCGACAATTTCTTGTTTTAATGGACAGGATGCCTTTAATTCTTCATACAGAATGGCGGGGCGCAGGTTTGCATAAAGACCCAGGGCTTTTCTTATTCCCAATAATCCGGCTTCAGGACGTTTGTCACCAGGAAGATTGTCCCATTTTGGACCGCCAAGTGCACCAAGTAAAACCGCATCGCTTGCTTTACAGATATCAATAGTTTCCTGCGGCAACGGCGTGTCACAAGCATCAATGGCAACCCCACCGGCAAGAACTTCAGTATAATCAAAGGAATGGTTAAATTTTTCGCCAATTCTATCAAGTACTTTGGTACTGGCCCTTACAATTTCAGGGCCGATTCCATCACCTGGAATAACAGCTATTTTATAATTCATGTATAATTCTCCTATTTTCGTTTTTGATTGATTTTTTTCGTCTTTATTTTTATAATTTTTTGTTAATGCTGTTAACCAGACCGCCGACGGCAATCAGGTTTTGCATAAACTCAGGGAATGCCTGCCCCTGGAAGGTTTTGCTTTTCGTAACATTGGTAATGATACCTGTAGCGAAATCCACTGCCACTTCATCACCCGCTTCAATATTGGCCACTGCTTCAGGACATTCCAAAATGGGCAACCCGATATTAATTGAATTTCGATAAAAAATGCGGGCAAAATCGGCGGCAATGACACAAGCAATCCCGGCCGTTTTAATGGCAAGGGGGGCGTGTTCTCGGGAAGAACCGCATCCAAAATTCTTATCGGCGACAATGATGTCCCCTTTTTTAACATTCTTGACAAAATCGGCATCGATATCTTCCATGCAATGTTCCGCTAATTCTTTGGGGTCACTGGTATTAAGGTAACGTGCTGGAATAATGACGTCGGTATCGACATTATTTCCGTATCTGAATACTTTTCCTTTAGCTTTCATAATTTCTCCTTTTTCGATAATTCCGTTGGATCTGCAATCCGGCCTAAAATAGCAGAAGCTGCTGCTACCTCAGGATTTGCCAAATATACTTCTGAGTCCACATGACCCATCCGTCCAACAAAATTTCGGTTCGTAGTGGAAACACAACGTTCACCACTAGCAAGGATACCCATATGACCGCCTAAACAAGGTCCACAAGTTGGTGCACTCACCGTGGCTCCTGCTTCGACAAAAGTTTTAAAATAGCCAAGTTCCATACACTGTAAATAAATTTTCTGGGTTGCGGGAATAATGATTGTGCGAATGCCTTTGGCAACCTTATGTCCCTCAAAAATCTTTGCTGCTTTCGCAAAATCTGACAATCGGCCATTCGTACAAGATCCGATAACCACTTGATCAATATAAACAGGTTCAGTGATTTCATCTGTTGTCCTAGTGTTTTCAGGCAAATGAGGAAAAGCAACCGTGGGTTTAATCGTTGATAAATCAATTTCGATGATCTTATCGTATTCGGCATCGTCATCGGCTGCATAAACCGTGTATTCTTTCTGAGAATGCGCGGTTATATACTCAATTGTTTGCTCATCCACAATAAAGATGCCATTCTTCGCACCAGCTTCAATCGCCATGTTTGCAATGGTGAAACGATCATCCATCCTAAGATTTGCAATTCCTTCGCCAACAAATTCCATGGATTTGTAAAGAGCGCCGTCCACGCCAATCATGCCAATGATATGAAGAATTAAATCTTTACCTGAAACGTACTTATTAAATTTTCCTTTGAGCACAAATTTTATTGCTGCGGGAACTTTAAACCAAGCTTTTCCCGTTGCCATGCCGGCCGCCATATCGGTGCTGCCGACACCGGTTGAAAAAGCTCCCAAGGCACCGTAAGTACAAGTATGGGAATCTGCACCGATTACCAAATCGCCGGCAACCACCAGTCCTTTTTCAGGAAGAAGTGCATGTTCCACGCCCATTTGGCCAATTTCAAAATAGTTTGTGATGTCATGTTTTTTCGCAAATAGTCTCATTTTTTTACATTGTTCTGCTGCTTTAATATCTTTATTTGGAGCAAAATGATCTGGAACCAGCGCTATCTTATCTTTATCAAATACCGTTTCAGCATTGATACCTTCAAATACATCAATCGCTACTGGTGCTGTAATATCATTTCCCAACACAAGGTCCAAATCTGCCATGATTAAATCTCCTGGTTTTACCTCGTTCAACCCGGCATGGGCTGCTAATATTTTCTGAGTCATCGTCATTCCCAATGTCACTCATCTCCTTCTAATTTCGAAAAAATTGTTTCAATTTACATTAATTTATATTCTTTCAGCTTGCGTTCCATATCGTTTAAAAGTTTATACTCAATGGAATCAATAAGGGCGATCAGACTAGCCTCAATAACGTCCGTAGAAACACCGACATTTGTCCAGATATCGACGCCATCGGAACTTTCGATAAGGACCCGAACTTTTGAAGCAGTGGCCGCTTTCGAATCGATGACCCGAACTTTAAAGTCGGTCAACCGAACCTCGCTTATTTTGGGAAAAAACACTTCCAGAGCTTTTCTCAATGCCTTGTCCAATGCATTCACCGGTCCATCACCTTCAGCTGCATTGATTTCGGATTGTCCATCAACATTGATTTTAACCACGGCCGAAGAACTAAGGCCTTCTTTCGTATGTGGCTGTTCGCCAATCGTTTTGAAGTCTTCCAGAGTGAAAAACGGTTTGTATTTACCAAGTTCCTTGCGAATCAAGAGTTTTACACTGCTTTCGGCTCCTTCAAATTGATAGCCCTGGTATTCCAATTCCTTAATTCGATCCATCACCCGAGTTGTTTCCTCAGACTTTTTGGTTAAGCTGGAATCCACTTCGTTAATTAGCTGAATAATGGTGCTCCGGCCGGAAACTTCAGACATTAATATCCGCCGTTCATTGCCAACTGATTCCGGAGGAACATGCTCAAAAGATGCCGGATTTTTCATGACGGCATCAATGTGCATTCCACCCTTGTGGGCAAAGGCGGATTTCCCAACAAAAGGTTCTCTTCCACTCAAAATATAATTTGAAATTTCGGCAATCCGGATTGCCGATGATGTCAGCTTTAAAAGTTCATCTTCCGCTAAACAATTGTATCCCAGCTTCAATTGAAGATTCGGAATAATGGAGGATAAATTCGCATTACCGCAACGTTCGCCATACCCAAGGAAAGTCCCCTGGACCTGTCTCGCACCGGCTTGAACCGCCATAAGGGAGTTGGCCACCGCCACCCCACTATCATTATGGCAATGAATGCCTAATGGAATATCCAGTTTCTTTCGTACATCGGTAACAATCTCCTGAATCTCAACGGGCAGGGTTCCGCCATTGGTATCACACAAGGCCAGACAATCGGCTCCACCCGCCTGCGCCGCCAACAAGGATTCAATCGCATAAACTGGATCGTTTTTGTATCCATCAAAGAAATGCTCGGCATCAAAGGTCACATCTTTACCCTTTGCCTTAAGATAAGCCATTGTTTCTTCGATCATCCGCAGGTTTTCGGCAAGAGTTGTTTTAATAATATCGGTAATGTGAAATGTCCAGCTCTTCCCAAAAATCGCCACCGCTGGGGTTTGGGTTTCCAGTATAGCCTTTAGATTTGCATCTTCTTCAACCGAAATTCCACTGCGACGAGTGCTGCCAAAAGCAACAAGTTTGGCATGTTGCAATTGTATCCCTTTGATACGATTGAAAAATTCTATATCTTTTGGATTGGAACCGGGATTACCGGCTTCAATATAATCTACCCCTATTTTATCCAGGGTTTCCATAACTCGGATTTTATCTTCAACTGAAAAGGAAATCCCTTCCGCCTGGGCTCCGTCTCTCAGTGTTGAGTCGAAGATTAATATTTTTTCAGACATTCCAATCCTCCCTTATCAGGCATTTGATCGATTTTGATCTTCAGTTTCTTTGATATACAGCATTTGATTGACTGCATCGACATACGCTTTTAAACTGGCATCAATAATATCCGTGCTTAAACCTCGCCCATGATAAACATGGTTACCGTCAGATATTTTCACATGCGCTTCGCCCTGAGCATCGGTACCATCCGTAACCGCCTCTACTCCGTAATCAATTAGTATTAAATCATACTCTACCAATTCGCTGATGGCTTTAAATCCAGCACTGATTGGGCCATCTGCCAAAGATACACCTTCTATTAAGTTGCCATTTTTTCTTAAACGAATGGTTGCCGCTGTCGAAATGGTATTTCCGGTACTGATGATGAAACGATCAAGCGAATAGACTTCTGGAATAGCCAACTGTTTTTGTTCCACTAAGGCTAAGATATCTTTATCCGAAATATCTTTTTTCTTATCCGCTAAAACTTTGAACTGTTCAAAAAGATCGATCACTTCTTCAGATGTAAAATTGCTGTATCCCAAAGAATCCAATTTTCCGATAAAAGCATGCTTTCCGGAATGCTTGCCTAATACCATTTTTGTTTCTTTTAAACCAATGGATTCCGGCGTCATAATTTCATAAGTTTCCTTATTGGCCATCATACCATGTTGATGAATTCCGGCTTCGTGAGCAAAAGCGTTTTCTCCAACAATCGCTTTATTCGGTTGAACTTTTACTCCAGTTAACTTAGTTAACAATCGACTGGAACGATAAATCTCTGTCGTTTGGATGTTTGTATTGACCTGGTAAATATCCTTACGCGTTTTTAACGCCATGACAATTTCTTCCAACGCTGCGTTTCCTGCCCGTTCTCCAATACCATTCACCGTACATTCAACCTGTCCGGCGCCTGCTTGAATTGCCGCTAACGTATTTGCGACACCCAAACCCAAGTCATTATGGACATGAACCGAAATCGTCGCTTTATCGATGTTTGGCACATTGTTTCGTATCCCTTCAATAAACTTAAAATGTTCCTCAGGGGTAGCATAACCCACTGTATCTGGGACATTAACAATTGTCACCCCTTCATTAATAACACCTTCCAATATCCGATATAAAAATTCCGGACGAGTCCGGGATGCATCTTCCGCTGAAAATTCAATCTCACCAAAAATATTTCTGGCAAATCGTGCCATCGCGATGGCCTGTGCCAATACTTCCTCTGGCGACATGCGAAGCTTGTACTCCATGTGAATATCTGACGTTGCTAAGAAATAATGAAGTCTCGGATTAGCAGCTCCCTTTAGTGCTTCATAAGCTGTTGTAATATCTTTTTCTGTGCTTCTTGCTAAACTTGCAATTGTCACATCTCTTATTTCGTTGGCAACCAGTTTTACGGATTCGAAATCACCGGGAGATGCAATGGCAAAACCCGCTTCTATGATATCTACTTTAAGACGTTCGAGTTGTTTTGCCATCTCTAATTTCTCTTTTAAGTTCATGCTACAGCCTGGCGATTGTTCCCCATCCCGAAGGGTGGTATCAAATATTTTAATTGTTCTGCTCATTGCATCTCCTCCTATTATTTAAAATTAATGATTTATTTTATGTTTTAAAAAAGGGCAGAAGGTCTTCTGCCCTGATCATGTGAAAAATTATAAATTTAATCGGTCCGAATTATTTTTTGATCCAGGACATCATCGTTCTTAATTCTGCTCCAACTTTTTCGACCTGAGTTTCGCTTCCGATTCGACGTTTTGCATTGAAATATGGACGACCGACCTGGTTTTCAAGCAGCCAGTTTCGTGCAAATGTACCATCTTGGATATCGTTTAAAACACCCTTCATTGCTTTTTTAGTTTCATCGGTAATGATCTTATCTCCGGTGATATAATCGCCATACTCAGCCGTATCACTGATCGAATAACGCATGAAGCTAAATCCGCCGCTATTGATTAAATCAACGATTAATTTCATTTCATGAACACATTCAAAGTAAGCACT
>JGI24143J45723_1000255_pt1 | contig 28797 bp, 24 predicted proteins | sample BarGraIncu00432A_FD_45723 | JGI IMG/M metagenome (IMG submission 45723) | reverse complement strand
GGTCTCCCCGGAAAGAGTTCCATCCGGCCCGGCCAGCAGGCCCGCTCGACGCCGGCGACCAGCGCCTGCCGGTCAAGGGCGAACCCGGCTCCCGTCAAAAGTTCGGCCGCGGCCAGGGCGCAGGCTGTGTTGCCGTTTTGGTAGAGCCCGGTAACACCCGGTCTGAGACCGTCAAGGTTAAGCGACAAGCCGCGATAGTCAAGCCCACCTTCCCGCCAATCGGCAGCGAAGTCGTCTCCGCAGCGGTAGAGCGGGGAACCAAGCTCCAGGGCGTGCCGCTGTATCACGCGGGCCGCATCCGGCAGCTGGCGGGCCGAGACAACAGGGCTTCCCGCCTTACAGATGCCCGCCTTCTCCGCGGCAATCTCCGCGATCCGGCTACCAAGGTAATCGGTATGGTCCAGGGAGATTGGCGTGATCAGGGTCAGCATTCCGTCCAGGGCGTTGGTGGAGTCGAGCCGCCCACCCATCCCTGCTTCGAAAACCGCTATCTGGACCCCGGCCTCGGCAAAATGGAGCGCGGCCAGAGCGGTGATGATCTCAAAGAAGGTCGTCCCCTCCGGGGCAGCCGCCAGGACCCGACCGGCCAGCTCAGTCACCGCCTCTTCAGAGATCTCGGCCCCGTCCGTGCGGAATCGCTCGGTGAAGGAGATCAAGTGCGGCGAGGTGAAAAGCCCGGTACGGTGGCCGCCGGCGCTCAGGATGGAGGCCAGGATGGAGGCGGTCGAGCCTTTGCCGTTGGTACCGACGACATGGACCGAGGCAAAAGCGTCCTGAGGGTTGCCGAGTGCGCCGAGCAGGCGTGAAATCCTGGCGAGTCCCGGTTTGATCCCGAAGCGGCCCAGGGCGTATATGTGCGAAAGAGTCTCAGGGTAGGTCATGACAGGCGGGGATTATAGGTAAAGAGGACGGAAAAGTCTATACAATTGGGGTTTTGTTCCCACACAGCAGCGTGGGAACGATATCGTATCGCCTCGGTGAACCTTACTCGAGCGTAAAGTAAAAGGTCGCACCCTTCCCCGGCTCGGCCTCGGCACTGATGCTCCCGACGTGACGATGGATAATCCTTTGCACGATGGCAAGCCCGACCCCGGTCCCTTCGAATTCCTCGCTCCGGTGCAGTCGCTGGAAGGCCGCGAACAGCTTGTCTGCATACTTCATATCGAACCCCGCGCCATTATCCCGCACCAGGTAGACTTGTGCGCCGTCCTCGTCACGGACTCCGAATTCGATCGTGGCTCCGGCGGTTTTCCCGGTGTACTTGTAGGCATTTCCGAGCAGATTCGCCAGCACCAGCCGGGTCAAGGTTTCATCGCCCACGGCCTTGAGACCATCCGGAATGCTGAAGGCGACCTCCCGCGAGGGGTCGGACAACTGCAGTTCATCGGCGATCTCGCGCGCCATCCGGCTCAGGTCCAGCCTCTTCAGGTGCATCTCGCTGCGGCTGATGCGCGCCAGTTCCAGCAGTTCGTTGATCAGCCTCGCCAAGGTGTTGCACGATCTATCGATGCGCGACAGATACTCCTGCCCGGCCGCATCCAGCCGCTCGCCATACCCTTGCTGAAGCATCCGGGTGAAGCCGCCGATATGGCGCAGCGGCGCACGCAGATCGTGAGACACCGAAAAGCTGAAGGCCTCCAGTTCGCGGTTCACCGCTTCCAGCTCGGTTTTTTGCCGCAGCAGGTCGTTATTGAGCCAGGAAATCTCCTCCTCGGCTTGCTGGCGCTGATGTATCTCCTGCGTCAGTGCGGCGTTCGCCTCGGCATACTGGGAGGTCTTTTGGTCGACCATCCCCTCCTGTTCCACATAGAGACGCTTCAGTTCCAGCTCGGCCTCGCGCCGGGTTGTGGCGTCCGAGAAGATGACCGCAAAGCGTCCCTGCCCCTGACTGTAAGCGCTCACCTCGAAATACTTTCCCAGGTCAGAGAGCTCACCTTCGAAACGGTCCGGTTGGCCGGTAAGCGCCACCCTCCCCAGCCGCTCGATCCAAAAAGGCTCGATCCGCGGAAAGAGTTGACGCGCGGTTCGGCCGACGGCTGCCTCCGCACTGATCCCGGTTATCCGTTCAAAGCCGGCGTTCACCTGGATAAAACGGTAATCGATCGCTGCGCCGGATTCGGAGCAGATCAGCTCCTGCAGGGCAAATCCGTTCGACATCCCGTCAAAGAGCTGGCGGTACCGGGACTCGCTGGTGGCGATCAGTTCATTCTTGCCGGAGATGATGGCAAGTCCCCGCCTGATCAGCATATAGAGCAGGCAGGATGTTACCAGTAAAAAGAACCACCCCTTGATGATCTCGATGCTGGTCAGCAATTCGGGGTCACGTACCAGGTGCCCGAGTAACCGGTCCGAGAACAGTATCCATAATGCCCCCACGCCGGAATACCAGGCGATAACCCTGAGCGGCATCAAGCAGATTTCGCCTTCAAGCTCTTTTCTAACCGGCATAGGTCACCTGAACCGCTTTTCCTACAGCGCCAGAGTCGCTGGTTTGGGAAAGGTACATGATAAGTAACAGGACGGACAACTAATGAACCTATCGGTTCTATGGTACAGAAGTTCAGTTATTTTTCGTATTCGGAGATTTGGCAGGAGATGGGAACAGCGCAGGCGGAATTTACAGGGGTCGTGGGTTTATCGTTTTCAGGGTGAACGGGCGAACACAAGGCCCGCCCCTACGTGTCTGCACATGGTAGGGGCGAACCTTGTGTTCGCCCGCATTCCCACGCTCCAGCGTGGGAATGCGAGAGAGGCCCGAGCGGTACCTTCGGTGTGGGACGCGGGAGCGTCCCTGGAGGCCCGTTCCCACGCAGGAGCGTGGGAACGATGCCTTTGGTTGAATCAGGCCGGAAGATTGAGAGTTATCAGAACCAGTTGCTCCGATCCGTCATTTTGATAAGAATGCTTCTCGCCGGCATCTATCTGCAGCACAGTACCCGGAGCCAAGGGAAACTCGATGCCTCCGGAAATTGCCCGCCCCGAGCCGCTTAGAACATACATCAGGTGTCCGTAGGAGTCGACGTGCGCCGCGAATTCGCCGCCCGGCTCCACCCGGGTAAAGACCATCTTGGTCCCCGCATCAAGCATGGTCCTGCCGAAAATGCCGTTGGTCAGGGCTGGCCGTACCGGTTCCCAGGCTAAATCTTCCAACTGGAAAGCTCTGCTCATGGTGGAGACTCCTTTCAGGCGTCAGGCGCCTGTCGGACTGCATTCTACTCACCCTCCCCTTCAAGGGGAGGGCAGAGGTGGGGCTGGGGCAAGGGGCACCATTAGCGCCGCTGAAAGTCCCAGGTTAAGACTACCAGCGCTCAGGCCAAGCGAGGCGCAGGCCGAGCGCTATCAGCACGCATCCTGCGACCTGTCCCACCCGCTCTCCCGCCCGTGCGCTGCGGTTAAGCCAGCGGCCGACTTCGCCGGCGCAAAGGGCGACCAGGCCGAAACCGGCCAGAGTGAGGAGTACGAAGGTGGCGCCGAGCACCAGCATCTGCAGCGCTACGTTCCCCCTGCCCGGATCGACGAACTGCGGGAAGAAGGCCAGGAAGAAGAGCGCCACCTTGGGGTTCATGATATTGGCGAGAATGCTCTGCCGAAAAATGACCCGGCACTGCAGGGCACCCGCGCGCCCCTCGGGGAGGAGCGAGCCGCGGCTCTTCAGCATCCGTACCCCGAGATAGATCAGGTAGAGCGCACCGGCGTATTTCACGCAGGCAAAGGCCGTAGCCGAGGAGGTGATCAGGGCGGAGAGGCCTACTACGGCGAAGAAGGTGTGGGCAAAGTTGCCCAAGGCAAAGCCCGCCGCGGCAGCGAGCGCAGCCTTTCTCCCCTGTGCCATACCGCGCGTCATGACGTAAATGATGTCGGGGCCGGGGGTGAAGATCAGCAAAGTGGAGGCGGCGGCGAACATGGCGAGCTGGGTTAGTGAAATCATGGCTGAATTCCCCTTAAAGTGCTTGCACTGCATCGTTCCCACGCTGGAGCGTGGGAACGATCTCATTTCCATTCCTACATCAGCTTGAGCGCAGACGCTCCCCCTCCGGGAGAGGGCTAGGTCACACAATCAGGACCGAACATCGTTAAAAGGATGGGGCTGGAATCTCAAAAAAAAGGGCGCCCGTCAGCGGTAATTTCGCTGAGCTGGACGCCCCTTTCCTGGTTTACCGAATCCCTCGAATCAACGGGCTGCCCGCCCCTAGGGCTGGCGGTAAAGCATCTTCAGGATGCTGGAGAGCTGCCCCTTCATCTTGTCGCGGTCGACGATGACGTCCACCATGCCGTGGTCCAGCAGGTATTCCGCCCGCTGAAATCCCTCGGGAAGCTTCTGCCTGATGGTCTGCTCGATGACGCGGGGACCGGCAAAACCGATCAGCGCCTTGGGCTCGGACATGTTGATGTCGCCCAGCATGGCGAAGCTCGCCGTCACCCCGCCGGTCGTGGGATCGGTCAGGATGGAGACGAAGGGAAGGCCTGCTTCACGCAGCTTCGCGAGCGCCGCCGAGGTCTTGGCCATCTGCATGAGCGACAGGATGCTCTCCTGCATTCTGGCACCGCCGGAAGCTGAGATGATGATCACCGGGGTGTGAGCCTCAATGGCGCGCTCGATGCCACGGGTGATCTTCTCGCCGACCACGCTCCCCATGCTCCCCCCCATGAAGGAGAAGTCAAAGACGCAGATCTGTACCGGAGTCCCCTCGAGAAGGCCGGAGCCGCAGATGATGGCATCCTTGCTGCCGCCCTTGGCAAGCGCCGCGTCGATGCGCGATTGGTAGCTCTTGGTGTCTTTGAAGTTCAGGCAGTCGACCGAGATGAGGCCGGCGTCGAGTTCGTTGAAACTTCCCTCGTCCAGCAGCAGGTCCAGGCGTTTTCTGGCCGAAAGCCGGTAGTGGTGGTTGCATTTCGGGCAGACGTTGAGGTTGTTCTCTATGTCCTTCGTAAAGATGGTCTCGCCGCAGCTGACGCACTTCGTCCAGAGCCCCTCGGGCACCTTCACCCTGTGGTCCGGCCCTTTTGCCTTCGGCGGATTGTCCCTTTTAAACCATGCCATATGTGCCCTCGTAAGGGGGGCCCTCCCCCCTGCTGTAGTTCGATGTTGAATTCTCGGGCTGATAATTAGCAGATCGCCACCGGGTTGTCAATCAAAACGGTAGGCTACCTAGGTCAAAGCACCGGAATCACGGGGATTACCCTACCTCAGGCGGAGAGCACTCCGGCCTTGAGATCTGCCACGAATGCGCCCAGTTCCTGCAGCAGTACCGCGCCCTGGTAGCGCTCGAAATACTTCACCAGCGCGCTTCCCACCACGACCCCGTCGGCGACCTTGGCGACTTGGGCCGCCTGGGAGCGGTCGGAGATGCCGAAGCCGACCACGAGCGGCAGGTTCAGCTCGTCCCGCACGCTGGTAACCCGCGCGGCGAGGGTGTCGGCCACCGCGGAGCGAGCACCGGTCACGCCGGCTACCGATACGTAGTAGATGAAGCCGCGCCCGAGCCGGGAAACCGCCTCCACCCGGGAATTGTCCGAGGTCGGCGTCAGCAGGAAGATGAGGTCCAGCCCGGCCTGGTCGGTCGCCCCTTTGAGTTCTGCGGCCTCCTCGGGGGGCAGGTCCACCACCAGCAGGCCATCGACGCCGGCGGCCGCTGCATCGACCGCGAAGCGCTCGGCACCGTAAATAAAGATGGGGTTGAAGTATCCCATGAGTACGATCGGCACCTGGGTGCGCGTCCGAAGCCTGCGCACCAGCTCCAGTATCCCGGGAAGCGTCGTCCCCGAGGCAAGCGCGCGCTCCGAGGAGAGCTGAATGGTGGGGCCGTCCGCCATCGGGTCGGAGAACGGCACGCCGAGCTCGATCAGGTCGCATCCCGAGCGCTCCAACTGCAGCACGATCTCCTCCGTCGTCGCGAGATCCGGATCCCCCGCAGTCACGAAGGTCACCAGCGCCGTTTCTCCGCGCCCTTTGAGCTCAGCGAATTTATCCTCAATCCTGCTCATCAAATACTCCTTTTATGCCGGGGACGAATCACCAGTAGAAGCCACGCTATGATTGGATCTTCGCGTCCTGGAGGACGCTGCTACTGGGATTGCTGCGGGCGTTACTTGGTGATTTTGCCAGAATAGCATCGATATCAATGTTAAGAATTTTACCGAGGCGGATTATGCTTATACCCTTCTTTGCAAAGCGGGGCAAGGAGGAAACTCCCCATCCCCACCCCGACCCTCCCCTTGAAGGGGAGGGAGAGTTTTCTGAACGCGGGAAAAAAGTTGGAATTTGACAGCGGAAGGACGGGAAATCAGATTTTGAAGGCTTCCATCTCTTTTCTCAGCAGGTCGGTTTGCCGGAACAGCTTGTAGACGGCCTCGTCCATGACGCGGGTCGCCTCCAGGTTCGCCTCGGTGGCGCTCTGGATGTCCTCGACGGAGGTGACGATCTGCTCGCTGCCGCGGCTCTGCTCGTCGCAGGCACGCTTGATGTGACGGATCATCTCGGTGATGCTCTCGGTCGACTGTGCGATCAGGTTCCCGACCTTGTTCTGCTCGCGGGTGGAGGAAAGCACCTGGGAGGTGAGTCCCTTCATGTTTTCGACCGCCCCCATGATGAGCTCGCTTCCCATTCCCTGCTCCCGGGTCGCCTTGGCGATCTGGGCCACCATCTCGGAGACCTGCTCCATGGCTTCCCGGATCATCTGGCTACCCTTGGCCTGCTCCACGGTCGTACGCGCAATCTCGGCCACCTGCGCGGTTGCCTCGGAGACGCCGATAACGATCTTGGTGAGCGCCTCGCCGGACTTCTGGGACAAAAGTTCGCCGTCGGTGATGGAGCGCTCGGCCTGGTTGATGGCCTCAACCGCCCGCCGGGTCTCCTCCTGCACCCCGCGGATGACCAGCGAGATCTCCCGCGTCGAGCTGGAGGTCCGCTCGGAGAGCTCTTTAATCTCGTCCGCCACGACCGCGAAACCTTTGCCGTGTTCACCGGCCTGGGCCGCGATGATCGCCGCGTTCAGCGCCAGGAGGTTGGTCTGCTCGGCGACCTCGTCGATGACCGAAAGGATTTCGCCGATGTCTCCGGCCCGGTCCGAAAGGGTCTTGACGACCTCGGCCGTGATCCGGGAGGCGCGCTTGATCTCCTGCATCCCGCCGATGACCGCTTCGACTGCTTCGCGTCCGGTTTCCGCGTCGACGCGCACCGCCTTCGAGATCGCTGCCGTTTCGTTGGCGTTTCTTTCCACCTGCTTGATGGAGGAGTCCATCTCCATGACCGAGGAAGCGGTCGCGGTCGCCACTTCCATCAGGCTCACCACGCCGTTTCCGACCTGCTTGATGGAGCTTCCCATCTCGACGATGGAGGAACTCACCTCGCCGACAGAAAGCGCCAGGTTTTCCATGTTCTGCACGACTTCCTCAACGGAGGAGGCCATTTCCAGGATCGAGGAGGAGCTCTCCGAAGCGGAGATGGAGAGCGAGTCGACCCCCTGGGCCACCCCCTTCACCGAACTGTTGATCTGCACGATCGCCGCGGAGGTCTTGGAGACGCTGTCGGCCTGGGTCTTTGCCGACCCGACCACGGAGTGGGAGGCCTTGGCCATGGTGTCGGAAATGCCGGCGAGTTCCGCCGAAGAGCGGGAGACCTTGCCGATCATCCCGGAGAGCTTTCCCACCATCTCGTTGAAGTCGCTTCCCAAAAGGCCCAGCTCGTCGTCCGACTCCAGGGCGACCGTCGCAGTGAGGTCCCCCTCGGCGCCGGCGTTCACCGCGTTCGCCATGATCTTGATTCGGCTCACGATGTTGCGGGTAATCAGGAGGCCAAGCGCGATGGCGAGGGCGATCGCCACCAGGATCACCACCACGAAGGTGATCCCCGCCGAGCGCTGGATCTGGGTCACCTGGGCGTTGGCCGCGTTCATCTGGTTACCCACCTCGACGAGGATGTCGTCCAGGTCGGCCTTCGCCTTGTCGTTCGCGTCCGAGATCTCCTCGTTGGCGAGCCGGTGCAGCCGCTCGTCCGACAGGGCGTCCTTGGCCGCCTGGTTCAGCGAACCCGGCGTCACCCCCTTGAGGAGTTCTTCCTTTCTGGCGATCAGTTCATCCGCGACCTTCTCGAACTCGCCCCAGCTGACCAGGAGCTGCCGGGTGCGCTTTTCGATGACGCTCCCCTTGACGGCCGGGAGCACGCCGAGCTTCTTGTTCCCCTCCAGGATGGTCTGCGCCTGGGTTAACAGCAGGTCGCGCTTCATCCGGTAGTCTTCCACGTACTCTTCCATCTTGTCCGGCTCGGAGCGGACCAGGGCTGCCTGCATCAGGCTGACGTGGCAGTACTTCTGGGCGACTCCCATCAAGAGCACCAGCTTCTGCTGTTTGGAGAGCTGTTCCAGGATGGTCTGGATCTCGCCGCCGACCCGCTTCATGCTCAGGGCGCCGAAGACCCCGGTGAAGGCGACCAGCAGAGCCATGATCAGGAAGGAAACGATCAGGCGGGTGCGGAGCTTGAGGTTTTTCATCGTTATCAGCGCTCCGTTTCAGCCAGAAGGTAGTTCATCAGATCGACGGAGGCCTTCACCTCGGGCTTGGACATGTTGGAGTCCGGCTTTCTGAGCATCTTGACGCCGTAGGCCTTGGTGGCGTTGCGGTCGAAAGGCTGCCCCGAGATGGGCGCCACGCCGGTCTGGATGGCGACGACGGTCCGCTCCAGGGTGTGGCACTTGACGCACCTGACCTTCACGATTTCGTAGTTCGCCTTCATGGCGGGGGGAAAGGCGGAGGGATCGAAGCGCATCGAGTCCCCCTTGCCGATGACCTTGAGCCCGGCGTGGGCTGCGGTTGCGGAAAGTGACACCAGGAGAAGTGTTACCAGGAGCTTTTTCATCTGAGAGAATCCTCCGTTATTAGAGTCGGATAAAGGTTGAGGTTTCGTTCGTCCTACTGACAGGCCGGGTTGCAGTGCCCTGGGCCGACTCAACAAAAGCCGTAACCTCAACCTGTGCGAAAAAGTTTAAAAACTGAAAGCGAGCGACGCCAGGGTCGTCCTGTCGGTCCCTGCCGGGGCGTCCTGATAAATGTACTGCAGGGAAACCTTGGTGTTCTGCAGCGGCGCGTAACTGATTGCGGGGATGTAGCGGTGCGTCCCGCCGGTCTCGTTCTTCTGGTATTCGTAGCGCAAAAGGGCGATCAGGTTGACCGGCGCGCCGAACAGGTATTCCCCTTCCAGGGCGTAGGCATGAGAGTCCAGCCCGCTCGGCACGACTGCGAAGCTCGGGTTGTCGTCGTGGCCGAGGGTGCCGCTTCCCTTCAGGTGGGCGCGCTTGTAGAGCAGATCGAATTCCGCTCCGGCCCGGTAGAAGTTGTTGCGGAACTGGGCGATCCCCTGATCGGAGAATTTGCCGTTACTCCCGACGTAGCCGAATCCGCCCAGGGTCAGGGTGAGGAAGTCCCAGACGCTGTCGTTCTCCATATCGACCTCGGGCTCCTTTCCGTTGAGGTCGGTCCCGCCGATCTTAACCGAGACGTGGCCGTAGCCGTCCTTGTGGTGCTGACCGTTGCGGTCCACCACACCGCCGGCCAGGAAGACCCGGTTGGCGACGACCGAGTTCAGCTCCAGCGCGTCCTCCGGGGCATCCGGCGCAAAGGGTGAAGCCCCGTTCGAGAAGGAGGAGCCGACCGTGTAGGCGGTCGAGGCGTAAGAGGGGGTCAGGATCACCCGGTCGCTTTTCTTCCAAAGGGAGAGCTTCGGCTCCATCCGCCCGACCCTCAGGTTGACCGGCGTTCCGAGCGCGTGGCGCCAGATGGCGAACAGCTCGTTGATGTCGGGATCGTTATTGGGCGGGGTATTGGCGTTGTGCGCGGGGGAAGTCGTACTGGAGGTGCTGGTCTGGACTCCCTGCGAATAAAGGTTATAGGTCAGGAAGAATCCGGCCGCTTCCCGGAAGGCGCCGCCGGCCTGAAGGCGTAGCGACCTGGTGGAGAGGTCAAGCTTGTTGCCGTCCAGGGCATTGTTGTTATAGGCGACGTCGAGCGTGCCGGTCAGGGAGACCGGAAGTAGCTCGGGAAGCCCGGAGAGCCAGAGCCCCTCGATCTTCCCCCCCTCCTTCTCGGGCTTAGCCGCCCCCGCCTTGCCGGGATAGACGTAGCCGTTTTTCAGGAAGGCGTCGCCGAACTCGTTCAGCTCAGGGTAAATCGTGTGGCAGGTGGAGCATTCCGTTTTATGCTGCCGGCTGAAGGCGGGAATCGCATGCGCCATTTTGGGAAAGCTCAGCTGCACAAGTCCAACTACGAGGGGAAGCAGGATCAGAACAGAGTTGTTCTTCGAGGACATTAAGAATCTCCTGGCAAGGCGATGATCATCGATAAAATTACACAACACTCATAAAAAAGTTTTTCTGACGCCAGATCACGGACAGAATTGCCAGATAATATACTTTCCGATGGATTATTACAATATTGCCGATGTGAAGTCAACTTAACAAAAACGCAATGCTCCATATTCCGGTATACAGAATAGATTTCACTCATTTTCCCCTACATTTTTCCTGCTGGAAATGATATAAGTGCCAGCAAAACTTATGGAGGGTCCTTGCCATGCAGCTTAAAAGTCTGCTTTTCCCCATCCTCACCTTAGCACTCCTAGCCGGATGCGGTGGCGGGGACCCTGCCAATCCCGCCGCGACAGCCAACAAACTCGCGGCTTCATCCAGCTGCCTCAACTGTCATGCCAGCGCCGTCTCCCCGACGACCGGTGCGCTGATCAGCGAGGAATGGCGCAATTCCAGCCACAACCTCAAAAACGGCGCGGGGTGCGCCGATTGCCACGAACCTGCCTCGGACCACCCCAACGCCTGCAGCACCTGCCACGGCGGCGGCCTGTACCAGGTGACCAAGAACCCGGACCAGGCGGGCAAATGCTTCAAGTGCCACGGCCCCGCCTTCCCCGACAACCTCCTGATGGCCCTTGCCCCCCAGCACTTCGGCTACTCCTCGGCCCGCGCGCTCCCCAGGGCGACCCGCGCCTCCTACGTGAGCGGCCAGTACCAGGGGCGCTGCGGCGCCTGCCATAACCCGCACAACAACACCCTGACCCAGCAGCACCGGGACTACACCAAGTCCCTGCACGGCGACCCGAAGGGGGTTGCCTGGAACCATTACGAGTTCAAGGGTGATGATCGGGTAGCATGCCAGCGCTGCCATACCAGTACGGGGTATATCAGCTACGTGACCAGCGGATTCACCGTCCCCACCAAGGGTTTCGGAGCCGGCGACTCGAGCCGCGAGCTACTGGCCTGTGACGCCTGCCACGCGAGCTACGACTTCAAGAACAGCATCCGCAAGGTACCGGCGTTCACCGCCCCTTATAAAAACTTCGCCGGCAGCACAGCAGCTTTTCCGGATACCGGCGAGACCAGCATCTGCATACCGTGCCACGCCGGCCTCGACAGCGGACCAACCATCGCAGCCATTCCCGATACCAGCTTCAGCAACGTCGGCTTCGTAAACCCGCACTACATGGCGGCAGCGGGACTCATGTACATGCAAAACGGCTTCACCAACTTCACCTCGGCCAGCGCGGCGTACGGGACCTCCAGCTACGGCAAGTCGCTCTCTCCGGACAGCGCGTCCACACCGGGAGGGATTGCCGGCGGGACCGCCAGCACGCATCGCAAACTTGGCACTTTGGCCATCAACAACGACAGCCACAAGCCGGCCTTCTTCGTGCCCGGCGTCCTTGACCAGAACGGCCCCTGCGTCACCTGCCATTTGAACGCAAGCGGGGTGGCACAGCGCTCCGGCTCGGGCCACAGCCTGAAGATAGACGGCAACGCCTTCACGCAGGTCTGCTCCAACTGCCACACCAGCGAGAACACCGTCCCGCTCACGGCCGACAACTTCCGTGAGAACTTTGTGCTGCCGCAAGCGGAGGCCTTCGAGTCTTCACTTAAACTGATGGAGACCATCCTGCGTCAGAAATACCTGATAAGCTTCGACGTGACCAGCTATCCTTACTTCTACGACGAAAACCTGCCGTTAGTGGCCGGCAAGAAACAGCCGGTGAAGGACTGGACCCGCAGTGCTGTGCTCAGCACACCGGCGAACGGCCGCAAGCTAATGGGGGCCTGCTTCAACTTCAACCTCCTCACCCGTGACCCGGCGGCCTACGCCCACGCCCGCTCTTACAGCCGCAGGCTGGTTTACGACAGCCTCGACTATCTGGATAACGGCGTGATGGACCTCTCGGTGGGCCGCACGGCCGTAGCTCAAAGCCTGCTCGGCACCGGCGCTAGCAACCCAGTCTTCGGACTTTTCACCCAAGGAGCCAAGGCTTACAATGACAACGGCGTCACGACGGGCACACCTGCGAAGTACGGCATCAGTACCCCGTACCCCGGAACCTCTGAGGCTATGCTGTATCTTATCGCCTGGAACCGCAGCGGAACCGCGCAAGACCCGACCGGCGTTGACCACGTCAACGGATCAGGCTCCTGGACCAAGATCGAAAGACCGTAGCTTTAAGGGCCGCTGATGATAGAATGAAGCCTTAATCAGTCCCGCCTCGCAAGGAGCGGGGCTTCCTTCCGGCACAACCATCGGGATCAACCATGAAATTGCTACTTCATATCTGCTGCGGGCCGTGCGCCGTTTATCCCGTGAAAGAGCTGCGCTCTTCCGGGGTCGAGGTGACCGGACTTTTCTATAACCACAACATCCACCCCTTTACCGAGTACAAGCTGCGCATGGATGCGCTGCGCGCCTACGCGGAGATGGTGGAACTGGACGTCGTCTACCGCGAGGAGTACCTGCTGGAAGAGTTCCTGGCGAACGTTGCCGGCGACCCCGCGGCGCGCTGCAGTTACTGCTACCGCTCCCGTCTGGAAGAGACCGCGAGAAGTGCCGCTGAGCTTGGCTTCCCCTCCTTTTCCTCCACACTGCTCTACAGCAGGTATCAGAATCAGGAAACGATACGAGAGTTCGGCGAGGAGTTGGGGGAGCGCTACGGAGTGAAGTTCCACCATGAGGATTTCCGGCGCGGCTGGCAGGAAGGGATCAACCTTTCCAAAGAGATGGGGCTCTATCGGCAGAAGTACTGTGGATGCATCTACAGCGAGAAGGAACGCTACGCGAAGAAGCAGGTGGTGCAGAAGCAGAAGTAAAGCAGATGAGCGGCATGCGATGCGTTAGCTTATTCTTTTCAACCACGGACGTTATCAGGTTAAACTAAGTGCGATCGACTTTTCAACCATGGACGTTATCAGGTAAAAAAGTGCGATTGAGGCAACAGGTAGAGACGCATTGCATGCCTTCTCAGCACCGCCGCCATCCAGTTGATTAAGCGTGATTGAGTGAAGGAGACGCATGCAATGCGTCCCTACGTCATTAGTTACGATACCGTTACCGCAGCAGTCAAAGCCCATCCGAGAGTTCGCATGTCGTCCCTGGGAAAATCCCTCATAGTTATCGGACTCGTCATCGCACTGATCGGCGTGGTCCTGAGCTTCGCTGGTCGGATTCCCTGGCTCGGCCGGCTGCCCGGCGACATCTACGTCAAGCGGGAGAACTTCACCTTCTACTTCCCCCTCGCCACCAGCATCATCATCTCCCTTTTGCTGTCCTTCATCCTCTGGCTCTTCCGGAAATAAGTACAGCCCCAGGGGGCGACCGCCGGTCGCCCCTACAGGTCCGTCACCGTTAGGCATCGCGTAGGGGTGACCGGCGGTCGCCCTAAACTTTCTCCACGCCGCCAATCTCCACAATCTTTCCCCCCTTGGCGAGGCTAAACAGGTGCCCGCGCCAAACGACTCGATTGCCGAAGAGCGAGAGCGCCCAGACCCCGAAGGAAAGTGCATCCCGGACCGGCAGCAGCCAGAGCCAGCGCGGCAGTAGCCGGTCCTCAAGGTAAACACGGCTGTAGCAAAGCGATACGGCGGCCCGCACCGAGTAGAGCAGTGCTGCGGCGGCCACCCCTTCCCGGGAAAAACCGGAAGCAACCAGGGCAAGCAAAGCCCCCGGAAAAGGCAGCGTAATTCCCGAGGCAAGATAGCCGCCGGGACGGGAGACCCGCATGGTGCGTCCCCAGCGCAACTGCCGCACCAGCACCTCGGAAACCGTCTCGCCTCCCTTCATGATACTCTCCACGAAGTAAGGAGAGAGTTCCAGACGATAGCCTGCCAGGTGGATCATGTTGCCCAATTGGTAATCGTCCGCGAGGTAGTCGACCAGCGCGGCAAACCCGCCGATCCGCTCCAGCGCGCTCTGGCGCAGGGCCATCGAGGCGCCCAGCGCGAAACTCAACCCCTCGAGCTTCAGCGCCGTCATGACGTTAGGGACCATCTCGCAGGAAAAGCCGAGCGCCTCGATAGCGCAGCCGATCCCCCGGGCGCCGGAGCTGCGGTACAGCGAGGTAACGAGCCCCACCTTCGGGTCGGCAAACGGAGCGCAGACCTCGCGCAGGTAGCTAGCGGTCACCCTGATATCGGAGTCACAGACGATCAGGAGCGGGTGCTTGGCCCTGGCGTGCGCGTGCATCAGGTTGCACACCTTGTAGTTCGCCCCGTGGATAGCGCCGTCTACCACTAATGCAATGTCTACTTCGGGAAAGTCGGCCATTACCCGCTCGATGACCTTTATGACCGGGTCGGTCTGCGAGGCGGCGGCGAAGATGATCTGGAACTGCGGGTAATCCTGGCGGCAGAACGAGGCGAAGTTTTCGAAGCTGTCGCCGTCCACCCCCTTCACCGGCTTGAGGATCGAGACCGGCGGGGTGAAGTCGGGGAGCTTTGGCCGGCTGCCGAAGAAGGAGCGGCCGCAGTAGAGCGTGATCGCAGCATAGGCGAGCGCGGGTGCGGTTATCAGAAAGGGAAGCATCTGGCGGAGCATGAAGTACCTCTATAAAGCTCCCCACCCCTAGGGGGATATTGGGGTACGGCAATTGAAAATCAACGAAACCATCTACTAAAGCTCTCCCTCCCCCCTGGCGGGGGAGGATCGGGGTGAGGGGGACGTTCCCATATTTGAGGAGTGGACAACTTCACCCGCCCCCTTGCCTCTCATTGGGTCATCCCACCCGCTCCACCAGAACCAGATACGGCGCAATCCCGGGGCGGTTCAACTGACGGCTGCACCAGACGTTGAAGCTTTTGGGCGAAAGCGCGGCCCCCCATTTTTCCACGGCAAGCGCCTCCTCCGGCCCCCCCTGGTGCCCGGTGTAGAGAGAAACGGTGATGATCCCGCCTGGTTTGAGGAGCTGCAGCGCCTGTTCCAGAGCGGAGACGGTGCTGTCCGGACAGGTGATGACCGGATTGTCGCCGCCCCCCGGCAGGTATCCCAGGTTAAAGACCGCAGCCGCCAGCCCGGTAGGTACAAACTCGCCCAGCCTCTCATGCCCGGCCTCGATCAGCTCAACGGATCCCAAGTGCCCCTGCTGCTCCAAAAGCTCCCTGGTGACGGCGATCGCGCGGGGCTGCAGGTCGAAAGCCCAGACCCGCCCCCCCTCCCCTACCAGCTCCGCGAGGAGCAGGGTGTCCAGACCGTTGCCGCAGGTAGCGTCCAGCACCAGGTCACCCGGGCGCACGCGCTCCCTCAGGTAGAAGTGCGACAGCGTCACCGCGCCGCGCAGCGTCTCCTTTTTGGGGATTCTTCTTTCCACACCGGTCGGCAGCAATACGTTTGCCGCACCTTCACCTGGGGCCTCGTTGGCCATGGAGCACTCCTTCAACACGGGGAACGGAGCCGAGAGGAGCGTCCCCTTGAACACCGCAAGTAGAACCGGGACGCAGGAGCGTCCCTTGATGCGTTCCCACGCTGGAGCGTGGGAACGATGATATTTTGTACCTTTCACAAATTTGTCATAAACGCTGCTCACAGGTCCCTCACCCTTCAAGGGGGAGGACAGGTGGGGGATGGGGAATCTACGCCTGACTATCCCCATCCCCACCCCGGCCCTCCACTTGAAGGGGAGGGAGAGTTCACCCAGGTCCTCGATGGTTATAAAAGGCCGCCTACGCCTACTTCTTCCCCGCCAAGGTCAGCACTGCCGGCAGCGTTATCATGAACGCGATCTGGCAGGCGAACATGCCAAGCGACATGACGACCCCGATGCTGAAGACCCCCTGATGATGAGCGACCATAAGCGCGCCGAAGCTCGCCATGATGGTTAGGGTGTTCAGGAAAACCCCGAGACCTGTGCTGCTGGTGACGACGGAAGCCGCACTCCCCTCCTCACGCCGGAAGCGGTTAATCATGTAGATCCCGGAATCGACGGCGATGCCGAGCACGAGCGGCATGACGATGATGTTGGCCGAGTTGAAGCTGATGCCGCAAAGCCACATGCCAGCCACCATGAAAAGGATGCCGACCACCAGCGGGATCAGGCCGATCAAGGTAAACTTCAGGCTCCTGAAGGTGACAAAAAGGATCAACACGATGGCAAAAAACGCGTAGATGAAGGCCATCCGGTAGGCATCGCGCATGATGGTCATCGACTCATACACCATGACCGGCTCGCCGGTCGCGTGCGGGTCGACGCTGCGCACATCCTTCAAATAGGCCTTAAGCGGCTTCAAGTCGAAGATCTCACCCTTGGGAGCGACCTGGAGCATCAGCTTCCCGGTCTTTCCCACGAAGCGGGAGCGCAGTTCCACCGGGATGTCGGCGTCGGTAATCGGGGTGGCGTTCAAGCTCACCTTGAGTAGCGCTATCTTCTCGGGTAGCTCGCGGAACATCCCACCCTGGAAATCCTGCAGCATGCCGACCGCATTGCGGTCTTTCTCCTTTTCCAGCCCGGCGAAGAACTTGTCCAGGATGGTCAGGAACCCCGCCACCTTTTTGGCGTCGGGACTCTTCTCGGCCTCCAGCTTCGCTTTCAGCTTCACGGTCGCGTTGCGGAAGTTCTCGAACACGGTGGGAAGCTCCATGAGCGAGAGGTCCTCCTCGTATTTCCCCGGGTTCACCCCGGAAAGCTCCTGCCGGATGGCGGCCAGCTCGGCCAGTTTCTCCTTTTGGCTGTCAGGGACGAAGGTGGCAAGGCTCACCACATGGTCCACCGTCAGCAGCGCCTCCAGGGCCCGGGTCTTGGCAGCTGCCTCCTCGCGGCTTCCCGCGGTCAGCGCCGCGAAGTAGCCGGCGTTCTCCTTGCTCCGCATCAGCTTGTAGGCGTAGGAAACCGATTCGAGCCCCTTGGCCTGCAGGTTCATCAGGTTGTAGTCGAAGGAGATTTTGGCCAGCGGATACAGCGAGGCGGCGCAGCAGACCGCGGTCACGGCGATGACGACCTTGGGGTGGCCGTAAAGGACCCCCTTAATTTTCGATTCTTCCGTTGCGGGCTTGGCGATCTTCGCGTGGGGCTTTCTGACCCGGGCGAGCAGCACCAGCATGACGGGAAGCACCGTGAAGGTGACGACGACGCAGATAGCCACCCCACCGGCGGCGATAATCCCGAGTTCGGCGATCCCCTTGAAATCGGTGAAGATGAAGGTGAGAAAGGCCGCCGCGACGGTCGCTGCAGCCATGACGATGGCCCAGACGTTGCGGGAAAGCCCGGTCGAGATGGCGTTCAGCTCGCTCTCGCCCAGGCGGAGTTCCTCCTGGTAGCGCAGCACGACCTGGATGCCGTACTCGATTCCGATCCCGATCAGCATGATGGCAAAAACCATGGAGAGTATGTTCAGGTGCCCGACGGCCAGGGTGGCGAAACCAAAGGAGAGCGAGATGGCAACCAGGAGCGACACCATGGCGGCGATGACATTCAATACCCCGCGAAACGCCAGTAGCAGCAACACGACGGTCAGCGCCAGGGAAATTACGGTGGCAAGGGTGATGTCCTTTTGGCTGGTGGCCATCTCCTCGTTTTCCAGTACCGGGCTTCCGGTGAGCCCCACCGTCACACCCTTGAATTCCGGCAGCGCGCGCAATTTGGCGACCTCGGCGCGCACCTTCGCTATGGCCGCCCCGGCCGGCACGAAGCCTACGGAGTTACGCACCGGAAGGACGGTCAGGATCTGCTGCCGTCCCGCCTTGGCGAGGGTGGACTCGGAGTTCATGAAAAACCCTTCCAGGGAGGGGGGCGTCCCCTTGCCGCCGCCGAAGCTGCCAAAGCCTGCGCCCAGCTTGTCCAGCATGAAGACGAGCCCCGGCAATTCGGCCTTGCTGCCGGCGACGTAGCCGTCCATCCTGCGGGTCAGATGGTTGAAGAGGGTCGCGACCTTGGGCTCACGGGAGAGATCCTTCAGGACCGGCGCCGCAAGGCTTAAGTTCCGGTGCAGCTCCTTGATGTCGTCGACCGACATGAAGAGGAGCCCGTTCTTCTGGAAAAAGGGGAGCGCGGAGGGACAGAAGACGTCGGAAAAATCCTGTTTATCCTTCGATAGCTCCCCGTAGAGACGGGTCCCGAAGGCACCCGCTCGCTCGGGGTCGGAACTCTCCATGACGACGACGATATCTTCCATGTCGCCGAACTCGGCGCGGAAGCTCTGAAAGTCGCGGTTAAACGGAGTGTTCTTCGGCATCAAATCGTCCCTGCCGGTCAGAAACTCCATTCTTTGAGAGGTGAACCAGATGGAGAGTACCGACAGGAGAAGGGCCAGGGAAAGCACCAGCCACGGGCGGCCGGATGCCAGGGAGAACAGGAAGCTCCCCCTTTTTGCGGTTTCTTTCATATAACCTCTGCGTTTTTTTCAGCTGAATCTGCTGGCAGCAACCTAACACACCAAAGAGCGATAAATCAAGAAACAGGAGCAAGGTGTGGTTTTAATTAGGAAAACTCGGCCGAACGCTGAAAAAAATGTGTACCTTTTCAGAAAAATATGGTATGGCTCTCAGCTTGTAACTATTAGCACAATGGTTACACTGAGTTAATCTGAAATCGATCCCAAGGAGTTTGTGGTGACCTCCCCCTATAAGCATCCCATATCACACGCGCTTACCTCCTTTAACGGAACCGTCGCCGAATCCGATCACACAGACGCCCCGAAGCCCGGAGCCAAAGTGCATCACCTGCCGGCCTCCATCTGGAAGCGGAAGCAGGGGAAAGCCAAGAGCCCGCTCGATCTTGCCATCGAGGGGAGCCGCGACTTCTTCTTTCGGGAGCAGCTCCCCAAAGGGTACTGGTGGGCGGAGCTCGAGTCCAACGTCACCATCACTGCCGAATACATCATGCTGTTCCATTTCCTGGGGCTCGTCGACCACGAGCGCCAGCGCAAGATGGCCAACTACCTGATTTCTAAGCAGACCGAGGCCGGGCACTGGGCCATCTATTTCGGCGGTCCCGGCGACCTTTCCACGACGGTCGAGGCCTATTTTGCCCTGAAGCTGGCCGGCTACCCGGCTGAGCATCCCGCCATGGAAAAGGCGCGCGCTTTCGTGCTGGAGCAGGGCGGCATCATCAAGACCCGCGTCTTCACCAAGATCTTCCTGGCGCTCTTCGGCGAGTTCGCCTGGTTCGGCGTCCCGTCCATGCCGGTCGAGCTGATCCTGCTCCCCAACTGGGCCTATTTCAATATGTACGAGTTCTCCAGCTGGGCGCGGGCCACCATCATACCGCTCTCCATCGTGATGACCAGCCGGCCGGTGCACAAGCTTCCCCCGGCGCTTCGGATTCAGGAACTCTTCGTGCGGCCGCCGCGCCCCATCGACTACACTTTCTCCAAGGAAGACGGCATCCTCACCTGGAAGAACGTTTTCATCGGTATCGACCACATGCTGAAGGTGTACGAGTCGAGCCCGGTGCGCCCCTTCAAGAAGAAGGCGCTCGGCATGGCGGAGCAGTGGGTGCTGGAGCACCAGGAAACGACCGGCGACTGGGGCGGCATCCAGCCCGCCATGCTGAACGCGATCCTTTCCCTGAACGTGCTGGGCTACCCGAACGACCACCCGGTTATCGTCAAGGGACTGGAAGGGCTGGCGAACTTCTGCATCGAGACCAGCGACGAGATGGTGCTGCAGTCCTGCATCTCGCCCATCTGGGACACCGCGCTGGCGCTGAAGGCGCTGGTCGATTCCGGAGTCCCCGCCGACCACCCCTCGCTTGTCAAGGGGGCCCAGTGGCTCCTGGATAAGGAAGTGAGAAAGCCGGGCGACTGGCGCATCAAGAGCCCGGATCTGGAGCCGGGCGGCTGGGCCTTCGAATTCCTCAACGACTGGTACCCGGACGTGGACGACTCCGGCTTCGTCATGATCGCCCTGAAGGGGATCCAGGTGAAGGACCGCAAGTCGATGAACGGCGCCATCAAGCGCGGCATCAACTGGTGCCTCGGGATGCAGAGCAAGAATGGCGGCTGGGGCGCTTTCGACAAGGACAACACCAAGCACCTTTTGAACAAGATCCCCTTTGCCGATCTGGAGGCGAATATCGACCCGCCCAGCGCGGACCTCACCGGCAGGATGCTGGAACTGATGGGTACCTTTGGCTACGCACGTGAATTCCCGGCGGCGGCCCGTGCCATCGAGTTTCTGAAGCAGAACCAGGAGCCCGAGGGACCCTGGTGGGGACGCTGGGGGGTGAACTACCTTTACGGCACCTGGTCAGTAATGTGCGGCCTGGCGGCGATCGGCGAGGACCCAAGCCAGCCCTACATCAAGAAGGCGATCAACTGGATCAAGTCGCGCCAGAACATCGACGGCGGCTGGGGCGAGACCTGCGAGTCCTACCACGACCGTACCCTGGCGGGGATGGGCGAGAGCACGCCGTCGCAGACCGGCTGGGCGCTCCTGGCGCTCATGGCGGGCGGCGAGGCGGGTTCCTCCACGGTCGCGCGTGGCGTGGCACACCTGATCGCCAACCAGAATCTCGATGGCACCTGGGTCGAGAGCCAATACACCGGTACCGGCTTTCCCAAGTTCTTCATGATCAAGTATCACATCTACCGCAACTGCTTTCCGCTCATGGCGCTGGGGACCTACCGGACCCTGACCGGAGGGCTTAGTTGAGCAGGATAAAAGCATGAAAGCCTTCGTCACCGGTGGCACCGGTTTCATAGGCGCGAGCATCGTCAGGGAACTACTGAAGGACGGCAGCGAAGTGCGGGTGCTGGCGCGGCCGGGAAGCGACCGCCGCAACCTGGAAGGGCTTGACATCGAGATCTGGGAAGGCGACCTGAGCGATCGGGGCTCGCTGATTCGAGGGCTTTCCGGCTGCCAGACCCTTTTTCACGCGGCCGCCGACTACCGGCTCTGGAGCAAGAATCCCGCATCGATGTACGAAGTCAACGTGGGAGGGACCCGGACCATTCTCGCTGCGGCGCTCTGCGCGGGAGTCGAGAAAGTCGTCTACACGAGCAGCGTCGGGACCCTCGGTAACCCGGGCGACGGCACCCCGGGAAACGAGAGGACTCCGGTAGACTTTAGCCAGATGGTCGGGGACTACAAGAAGAGCAAGTTCCTGGCCGAGCGCGCCGCCGAGGAGTTCCTGGCCAAGGGTTTGCCGCTGGTCATCGTGAACCCGTCCACACCGGTGGGCCCGCGGGACATCAAGCCGACGCCGACCGGAAAGATCATCGTCGACTTCCTGAACCGCAAGATGCCTGCCTATCTCGACACCGGGCTGAACCTTTTGAACGTAGAGGACTGCGCGCGCGGGCACATCCTGGCGGGGCAAAAGGGGAAGATCGGTGAGAAGTACATCCTGGGGAACGAGAACCTGACCCTGGCGGCGATTTTCAAGATGCTCTCCGAGATCACCGGACTTCGGGCGCCGCTGGTGCGGCTTCCCTACCGGCCGATCCTCTGGGCGGCCTACGCCAACCAGGCGCTCTCAGCGCTGACGGGGAACGAGCCGCTCATTCCGCTTGCCGGAGTGCAGATGGCTGCCAAGTTCATGTTCTTCGATACCTCCAAGGCAGTAGCCGAGCTGGGACTGCCGGTAACGCCGGTCAGGGCATCGTTGGAGCAGGCCGTCTCCTGGTTCCGCGGCCACGATTACGCCAGGTAAAAAAGCAATTTGCCACGGAGACACGGAGAAAATCTGAGGAAGCCCAAGTCAAAGACTTTGAGGCGGGTAACGTCAAAATCAAAGGCGTGTCAGTTGCCAAGATTTATGGTAATATGATGCCCCGTTTTGACCTACTCAGCTAGTATCAATGTTCCATGAAAATTGCCTTGGTACTTACGTTTTAGTTAGTTTTAACCGTTTAAAGATTTTCTCGGATTATCTCCGTGTCTCCGTGGCAAATTGTTTAATTGGTTGTTTTTCCCAGCTTAAAGATTTTCTCAGATTTTTTCCGTGTCTCCGTGGCAAATTGTTTTTTGTTTGTCGCGTTTTTAAGATTTACTCCAGATTTTCTCCCTGCCTCCGTGGCTAATGGTGTTATTTGGTACCCCGAGGGAATCCATGTACAAGCTCCTAAGTAAAATAAATAGTCCCACCGACCTGAAGAAGTTGAGCGCGGACGAGCTCCCCCCGCTGGCCGACGAGCTTCGCGCCTTTCTCCTTGAGAAGGTCAACCAGACCGGCGGTCACCTTGCCTCCAATCTTGGCTGCGTCGAGCTGAGCATCGCGCTGCACTACTGCTTCAACTCTCCGCAGGACAAGATCATCTGGGACGTGGGGCACCAGGCCTACACCCACAAGATCCTGACCGGGCGCCGCGACAGTTTCCACACCCAGCGCTGCTACAAAGGGATCAGCGGTTTCCCCAAACGCTCCGAAAGCCCCCATGACGCCTTCGGCGCCGGCCACTCCTCCACCTCCATCTCGGCGGGACTCGGCATGGCAGTCGCCCATGGCCTGAACCACGATGCATCCCGGGTGATCTCGGTCATCGGCGACGGCTCGCTCACCGGCGGGATGGCCTTCGAGGCGCTGAACCAGGCGGGACACCTGAGAAAGAACCTGATCGTGGTCCTGAACGACAACGAGATGTCGATCTCCAAGAACGTGGGCGCCCTCTCCTCGTTCATCTCCCGCAAGATGACCGGCGGCTACTACAGAAGCCTCAAGAAGGAAATGGAGGGCGTGCTCGCCAGCATCCCGGCGATCGGCGGTAATATCCTCAGCTTTGCGAGAAAGGCCGAGAACTCCCTGAAAGGGTTTCTCACCCCGGGTACGCTCTTTGAGGCGCTCGGCTTCGAGTACATCGGCCCCATCGCCGGTCACGACCTTCCGACACTCTTAGGCGTACTGGAGAACGTGAAGCACATCGAGGGTCCCATCCTGCTGCACGTCATGACCAAGAAGGGAAAGGGATACCAGCCGGCGGAAGACACCCCGGACAAGTTCCACGGCATCGCGGCGGCCAAGCCGGCCAGTGCGATCCCGGCCAAGGCCTCCCCCCCCTCCTACACCGCCGTTTTCGGCGAGACGCTAGTGAAGCTGGGGGCAGTTGACCCGAAGATCGTGGCGATTACCGCCGCCATGCCGGATGGCACCGGGCTCTCCCCGTTCGCCAAGCGGTTTCCCGATCGTTTTTTTGACGTCGGCATCGCCGAGCAGCACGCCCTCACCTTCGCGGCGGGCCTCGCTGCCGAAGGATTCCGTCCGGTCGCGGCGATCTACTCCACCTTCACCCAGCGGGCCTACGACCAGGTGTTCCACGACATCTGCCTGCAGAAGCTGCCGGTGACCCTCGCCCTGGACCGCGCCGGACTGGTCGGCGACGACGGTCCGACCCACCACGGCGCCTTCGACATCTCCTTCCTGCGCCACCTGCCGGAACTGACCGTCATGGCGCCCAAGGACGAGAACGAACTTCAGCACATGGTGAAGACCGCGATCTACTCGGGCCGCCCCGTATCGCTGCGCTACCCGCGCGGCGCCGGTTTCGGCGTGACGCTCGACCGCGAATTGAAGGAGATTGAGATCGGCAAGGGCGAGCTCCTCCTCGATGGTGCCGACCTGACCATCGTGGCGATCGGCTCCACCGTCTACCCGGCGCTGGAAGCGGCAGACCTGCTAAGAGAGCGGGGCATCTTCGCCTCCGTGGTGAACGCGAGATTCGTGAAGCCCCTGGACCGCGAGCTCATCCTGGCCGAAGCGGCCAAGACCGGCGTACTGGTCACCGTGGAAGAGAACGCGCTCATGGGAGGCTTCGGTAGCGCCGTGCTGGAGCTCTTGTCCGACGAGGGGCAGAGCCAGGTGCGCGTGAAAAGGATCGGAATACCGGACAGCTTCATCGAGCAGGGGAGCCAGGCGCAGCTGAGAGCCGACCTCGGCCTGAACGGCGCCGGCATCGCGGCGACCTGCGAAGCGTTTCTCAACGAGCGTAAGGTCGCAGTACCGCAGCTCGCCCGGGTGAAGTAGCCGGGAACCCGGAAGTTAAGTAAAACCACGGGACAGGCAAGGGGAGCAGAGAACCCTTTGACTTGTCCCGTTTTTCTGTGTCACAATGCCGGGCCAAATTACAGCAGCAAACAAAAGGGATGGAATCAACATGCGTTTCCCCATGCGACTCAACTACGACCTCACCAAGTACATCGTTTCCAACAAGATGAAGAAGCAAGAGAAGTATCCGCTCGTGCTGATGCTGGAGCCGACCCATCTATGCAACCTTGCCTGTTCCGGCTGCGGCAGGATCAGAGAATATGCCGACACCATCCAGGACATGATGACACTGCAGCAGTGCCTCGACTCCGTGGACGAATGTCCGGCGCCCGTCGTCACCATCACCGGTGGCGAGCCTTTCCTGTACCCCCACATCTTCCCGCTGATCGAGGAAGTGTTGAAGAGAGGAAAGCACCTTTATTTCTGCACCAATGCGCTTCTTTTGGAGAAGGCACTCGACACCATGAAGCCGCACCCGAACTTCATCCTGAACATCCACATGGATGGGATGGAAGAGACCCACGACCGGATACTAGAGCGTCAAGGGATGTTCAAGGTTGCCATGGCCGCCATCAAGAAGGCGAAGGCGCTTGGTTTCAGGGTCTGCACCAACACGACCATCTTCAAAGAAACCGACCTGATGGAGATCGAGATGCTGTTCTCCCATCTCAAAGACGTCGGCGTTGACGGTTTCCTGGTAGCGCCCGGCTTTGGTTACGAGGCCGTCGGCGAGAAGCTTTTCCTGGAGCGTCGCGAGATCCAGAAGAAGTTCGAGCAGGTCTACGAGATGAGCAAGCGTTTCTGCTTCTACTCTACCCCGATGTATCTGCGTTTCCTGAAGGGCGAAAAGCAGCTCGAGTGCACCCCCTGGGGCAACCCGACCCGCAATCCGCGCGGCTGGAAAGCACCTTGCTACCTGATCACCGACGCCCATTATCCGAGCTACAAGGAGATGATGGAGAAGACCGAGTGGGAGAAGTACGGCGTAGGGAAGGACCCGCGTTGCGCCCAGTGCATGATGCACTGCGGTTTCGAGCCCTCAGTCGTCGCCGAGATCGGCAAGAGCTGGAAAGATATTTGGGAAATGTTTTTGTGGAACATGACCTAACCTAAAAGAGTTGCTGTTAGTAAAAAAGCCCGCCAATCTGCCGCTGCAGATCGGCGGGCTTTTTTTGGTTTTGGTTTTTGGTTTTGGCTCCAAAGGCAAGGGACAAAAAGGACCTTAAGGACCACAAGGACACAAAAAAAGCGATAGACTTGTCCTTGGTGTCCTTGGTGTCCTTGGTGTCCTTTGAAGGAGGCAACCATGACTCAAGGCTCATCCCCCCTCATGGCGGCTACCAAAAGCTCCTCTCTTATCAGAAAGCCGAGATTGTCTTCGACGCCACGGTCTATTTTTGCGACCACTTCATCGATCGTCACAGCCGCACCCATGATCAAATGGTGCAGGCCGCCCGCTCGGGCAAGCAGAACATCATCGAAGGAAGCATGGCCTCGGGAACCTCAAAAGAAACCGAAATAAAGCTGACCAACGTGGCACGGGCCAGCCAGGAAGAACTTCTGGCAGACTACCGCGACTTCCTGCGCTCCCGCGGCCTGACCGAATGGACCAAGGACCACCCGTACGCCTAGCACCTTCGCAAGCTGAACAGAATTCCGGAGGCACAATACAGCACCTTTCGAAAAGGAATAGAACACCCCAACCCCGCCATTTCTGCAAACGTCATCATCGGCCTGATCCGCGTCACCAACTACCTTCTCGACCGCCAACTGAGCCATCTCGAAGCCGCCTTCCCGCAGGAAGGCGGACTGCGCGAGAGAATGACCCGCGCACGCCTCGAATCACGATCAAAGGGCTCCCTCCAAGAACGCAAACGTGAGATTTAGGCTATTACTGCCAGTGGCAGCAGTCTGATGCCGTGGACCCGCCTGAGGGTCGAATTGCTGTTCAAGACTGCAGTTGTGCTCAACACAACTTTCGAGTTGAGTATAAGCAACAAAGGTGTGTATTAGTATAACGGATACCAGGTCCACACCGGCAAAATGACAGTGGTAGTCAGATTCGAGGACGAGGCTGAATTGATTGTCGTTACAGCATGGAGAGCCTGAGATGAAATGCCCCGTTTGCGAGAGAGCCGAACTGACCGAAAAGGTGCAAAACTACCGTTACCGTGAATGCGGCCTGGACAATGTAATCCTGGCGGAGATAACGGTGAGGACCTGCCCCGAGTGCGGATCGCTGGTGCCCCAAATACCCCGGGTGGAGGCTTTGCACGATTCCATAGCCCACGCCCTGGTGAAGAAGGAAGAACGCCTCACACCAGCCGAAATCGTGTTTCTGAGAAAGTCGCTAGGGTGGTCTGGCACCGATTTCGCCGACAATCTGCAATGCGACAAGACGCAAGTCTCGAAGTGGGAAAACGGTCGAGTCGTTATGAGCAAACAAAACGAGCTGCTGTTGCGCGAGATCATCGCCCGTGAGAAAAAAATCACCGGTTATCGCAGGACCGACGCCGCACGCAAGGACACAAAAAAGGTGGTCTCATTATTTGTTACGATAGACGAGGCCAAGCGGCAGTGGACTGACGAATGGAGGGAGGATGCCTAGCACATCTCCTGCCGTCAGGAACCTTTCTCTTCTCCATTTCCCCCAGGGACCCCACGCAGAAAAAATTCCGCTGGCTAAAACGCCCACAGCTTGCCGCCGTCGAGCTGGAGCCGCACAGTCAGATTGATCACCTTAGCCCACCGCTCTTAGCAAAATACATCATTGCAAACCGACAAAAAGACAGTTATAGTTCGCATACTACGAACTAGGAGTATCAATGTACTACCCATTCGAGCAATTTGATAAGGCATTGCAACTGCTCAACGGTCGGCTCGCCCTCGCCGGAGCTCCACCGTTCAACCTGGTCGTCTGCGGCGGCGCTGCCCTACTGGCCGCCGGGCTCGTGCTGAGAACCACTCGTGACGTGGACATCGTGGCGCTCATGGACGACCAGGGAGTGCTCATCGATCCCGCGCCACTCCCGGAGATCCTGGTTCGGACCGCCCGAGAGGTGGCCGACGACCTGGGCCTTCCCGGAGATTGGCTCAACAACGGGCCAAGCAGCGGAGAAGGAGGGCTCTTTCGCATGGGGCTGCCGATGGGATTCGTCCAGAGGCTCACCTGGACGACCGTCGGCGACAGGCTCAAGGTCGGATTCATCAGCCGCTACGACCAGATACATTTCAAGCTGTATGCCGCCGTCGACCAATTCGGCAGCTACCACGCCGATGACCTGCGGCAGCTGCAGCCGACGGATGACGAGTTGCAGGAAGCGGCCCGCTGGACTCGGAGCCACGATCCGTCGCCGGGTTACCTTGAGGCAATGCAATGGTTTTTAAGGGAGTTTGGTTATGGACACCTCGCTGACCGAATTTAGAGAGGAGATCCTGGAAGGGCTGCTCGATTTCCTCTGGACGCAATGGTCCGCGCTCGGAGTCGCAGGCTACAGCTCCTCTGCGGAGAAACGCGTCATCGACCCCGAGCCGCTGCTGCTCCTCTCCTTGACTGTCTGCCGCTACGACGCCCGCCTCTTCGACGAGATTATCGACTGGCTGCAGGTAAACGGCGCCTTTTTGAACGTGCAGCGGCTGAAGGGAATCGAGAAGCAGGCCGGCTTCCAGGCCAAGGCTCAGCTGGCCGCGGTCGCGGAACTTCTCGGCAAGAAATCGATCTACGCGCTGAAGTGGAACGGGATCGCCTCCTCACACGCCGCCGGCGTCCCTGAGCCTCTGTTTTTCCTGAGGGACGGCGTCCCGCTGCCGGTGCCGCACGACAGCTCTGCCGAGTTCAGCGCCCACGGACTGTTGCGCGCCCCGATCAGGCTGCGCGGATACTCGCTCCCCTTCCCCACCCAGGGCACAGCCACCCTGCTTTTGCGTCTCCGGGCGCTTTTGGGAGTGAACTCCCGCTGCGAGCTTCTCTGTCTGCTGGGCGCCGCGGACGATATCCACCCCTCCGACATCGCGCGGCAGACCGGATACTTCCCACGCACCACCCAACTAGCCTTGGCCGAAATGTCGCGCTCCGGCGTGGTAGAGGTGCGCAGCGCCAACAGGGAAAAACGCTACTGGCTGAAACCGGGAGTCCTGGATTCTCTGCTGCGCCCCGATGGCGAGCCCACCCCCTGGCGCAACTGGACCCCACTGTTCCGGGGACTGGAACTCCTCTGGCTCGGGGTGAGTGATCCCAGACGCCAGAACCTGGATCCGCTGCTCCTCTCCTCCGAGCTACGGCGCCTGTCCCGCGAGCTGCGCCCCTGGCTGGGGGAAGCCGGCATCGGTATGCGCCTGAGGGACGACAGCGCCTATCGCGGGGAAGGCTACACCAGGGTCTTCATCGAGGATATCCGGGAGATTCTGCGGCAACTGGATCGGTAACCCTCAAGTGCTAACAAGCTTCATCATCCCGAGACGGGAAAAAAAGCATCTTCTTAGGGACTTGGAAAATACTGAATTACCGTTTATACTGTTTTCATATTGCAACCGAGGAGGAACTGCATATGAAAACATCGACTTTGGATCGGAAT